>Ga0214206_1000398_pt1 | contig 12048 bp, 5 predicted proteins | sample TroBogEpilimnion_26_FD_153044 | JGI IMG/M metagenome (GOLD analysis project Ga0214206, IMG submission 153044) | Freshwater microbial communities from Trout Bog Lake, WI - 07JUL2009 epilimnion | ecosystem: Environmental > Aquatic > Freshwater > Lake > Epilimnion/Euphotic zone | place: Trout Bog...
TCCTTTGCTCTGAGTGGTGAATGTTGTGGTATATCGGTTAAATGTAGAATCAGTTGAAAGAATTCATTGGCATGTTGCTGGCATTTGAAGGCCTTGACTAATCGATCATTCATGATTGTTTTCTGTGCGAAGATAATTTCTGTTGGTCTGATGAATGTGTCATACCATGCCTGTGGTTCTTTCTCTGTGTGTATCATGCGTGCCATGTGTTTGTGGGCTGCATGTACTTGCACTGCATCTATCGAGCTGAGGTTCATGTTGTTGGTGCCATGCATGTTCAACAGGATGTCGTTCCAGTGTGATACTGAGTCTCTGTAGTCAGCTGTTGTCATCCATCTGTCTGCTTCCCTTCTTGCACCATAACATACTTGCCAGACCAGATGATATGTGGGTGTGTTTTTGGCTGGGTATATGCCTAGGTAGGTGAAAATTTCTCTGGGGACATATACGTATTTTGGTATGAAGATGTGTGAAAACTTGCCCTCATGTTTGAAATCGTATGGACTGATTTCCATGAGGTTTGATTTCACGTTTGGTGACAACTTGTAATTTCCTTGTATGTGCATTATATTGTCAAAGAAGTCTTGTGACGAAGCTGGCTGGTGTATTGCTGCTGAACCAAAACAACTGTGGTATGTGTTTTTGTTTTGGCTTTTAAAGTCTTTTGGGACGTTGGCTTCTATTGGTGTGGAACTGCTTAGATTGATGTTTTCCATGTGTTGAGCCAATGAATCTTCTTGGCTGGAAGACAGTGACGTGTATCTGTGTGCTTGCCAGGTACGTACATAATCTTCAAATTCTGGTTGAATTTCTTCTTTCATCCATCTGTGATATGCTTGATCAAGGTTTGGGATTGAGTCCGAGTGTGTGCAGATGAATTGGTGTGCCCTGTCACTCTTTGCTGTTTCTTTTGGCCTTGTCATGCGTAGTCCCACGTATTTGACCGTGTCCTTTTTCTCTTCTGACTGTTTGGAATCTTCTGATGAGTTGTTTGTAGTCGTTGATTCTTTTTCTGTCAGGTTTTGCGTTTCTCCCATCATTCTGGGCCATGTGGGTATTCTGTACCTGCTGAGTTCATTGTGGTCCGCAGGGGTGAGTTTTGGTAGTTTTTGTTTGTGCCCTCTTTCATGAAACCATTCATCGAACGTCATTCCTATTTGGTCAAACACTTTCTCCCATTCTTGGATGAAGAATATTCTCATGTGAATATTAGTCAGTAGTGAGAATGTGGAAGGCAGTGCTATTTCGATGTTATTTAGTTTCATGATTTGGTCGATTTTTGCACTTTTCAACCATGTGACATATGTAAGTTTGCACCTTGTGTTTTCGTATTTTCGTCGGAGGCTGAATGCGTCTAAGTCTCCTCCAAATGTGAATTGTGGGTCCACATGGTATTCGGGTTTCGTTTGTGGGTGGTACCCTACATATTGTCTTGTGTTGGGGTGTATGTAGGGTCTTTTTGGTGCCCTGCATTTGATCATCGTCTTGGTTGAGTAGGTTTCGAATCCGTATGTTTCCATATGGTTCCAAATCTGTAGAGCCAGAATTTCAGGAGGTGTTTGCAAGTCCGGGTGATGTACAAATTTGTATATCACAGTCTTGTCAATTGCAATGAGGCTGAGTTCCGCTGCTTTTTCTATGGCTTTGTAGATGTTGGCTATTGAACCTTCTTTGGCAGCTGTCTCATTTTCTTTTCTTGCTTCCAGCATGAACTGCCCGATCCAGTGTCGCTTTCTGGAATCCAGTTTATGGTTTCTGTATTCGACTTCGTCTTCAGAAGTTTCTATTGTGTTCTCCCATTTTTCTTCATCTTCTTCTTCTTCTTGTGTGCTCTCAGAAATTTGTGTGTCTGAAGATTCTGTTTGTGGTAAATTGGTTTTTACCACTTGACTGAAGGATCTTGGGGGAGGTTTGTTGATTGTTTCATCATCTGTCCTTTGTACGACTGGAAATGTTTGTTCCAGATTAGGGTAGATGCTTGTGGTTCGGCTAAGTTTTGGAGGCATTTCATTTTCTTGGGAAAAGTTTTCCAATTGAATGATTTTATGCCGTTTTAACGCATTTTCTGCATTACTTTCTTCTTTTTGTTTGAACGCTTTTGTCGCGCTTTCAGGGTACCATTGCCCTAACCTTTTCAGGCTATTGTCTTGTTTTTCTTCTTTGGCCCAAGGTTCTTGTACCTCCTGTGCAAGCTGAGAAGCTGTATACAGGGTCGGCCCTCGATCACTCTGGTCCCATTTTTCAGGTACCGAAGCGCATTTTTCAATGTTTCGAACACTTATTGTGCTTTCTTGGGTTACTCTGCCATCAATGCAGGCTGGAGCAAGCGTCATTTGGTTGTCTCTAACCTTTTGGACTCTCCCTTGGATTGATGGCTTGTCCCTTGGGTCCCCGAATAGGGTGATTGACACGTCCGCCCCTACAAATGAATGTAATTCATCAGACTTGATATTTACCTCGGCTTCTTCCATTTGCTCCATTTGTCTGGATATCTCAAGGTAATCGTCGTCGGAATCCGAGAAAGGTTGGGTGTCCGCATTCTGCATTTCGTATAAGTCTTCCGGCGTTGGTTCTGATGTTGAAGGCGATGGTGGCGTTGAAGTAGCCCTATTCATTTTCCGAGGTGTGTCTGGCGTTTTTGGTAGACCCGGTGTTGACATTGTCCCTCTCGATGGTGGCCTGGATGGCGGCCTTGAGTTAGTGGCCGATCCGGGTTGTGACACCGAAGGTCTATGGGATGTTGAAGGTCTTGGGAATTTTTCCGATGACATTTTTAAGTCAACTTGTTGGCTCAAAAGTTTGGGGAATAATGCCAAAAATTGTGGGAATTTTTTCAGGTGATTTTTCCTCTCCCTAATTTTTGCGCGTCTCTTTGCATCCTCGGCCGGTGGCCGGCCCGTTTGGTCACTTATGAACAGGTAGTTTCTGAACCTGGTCCACATGTTTAATTGCAACATGCGTGTGTCTCTTTTGCGCCTTTGGGGGCGTTTGATTTTTGTCGACGTAGTCATTTTTTTTTCGATTATTTTCTCAATGCCATTTTATTTCTGATTTCATTCAGTTGTGATACTATTTGATGAAATTGGTTTTCTGTTTTTGCATTGTATTTTTGAAGTCGAATTTTATGTTGGTTGTTTTCGATTTGGATGTAGATTATGTGAATTGTTATTATAGCCAAGATTAGTGCAAGGATTGGTATAATATAGTTCATTTTTCAACGCCCCACTTTTTTTTTTTCGTTTCTCACGCGCGTTCAGGTCCCTTGAGAATATTTCAAACAGGTTAACGTGTTCTTCGTTTTAGCGTCTCTTTTCGAGCCCGGCAACCGCTTTAATCCAGTATGGATTGGATTTAGCGATAACCAATAGGATTAGACTCTCTCCTATTTTATGGCTTTTTGGGGACACTTTTTATGACCTTGTTTGTTTCGTTGGACCAATCAGCTTTCGTTGTTTTTGGAATTTCTATCGGACCATCCGAAATTGCGTCTTATCTTTTTGGGACAATCGAAAACGCGCTTAAAAATGTCGTTATGCAGAAAAGTCGTTAAACAATTAACCTGGCTTGGCTTGTTGTTGTCGTTACCAAGGCGGCTTGATTTATTCGGATTGTGTTTCCGATTTTTCGTACTTTTCTACATCTGTGGTCGTTATTTGTAAAATGTTGTATGTAATGGTTAGTTGATGTAATAACTCATGTAAATAAGCTTTATCTTCTTCGGAATTTTCAATTATTGTTAAAATCGTATCCGTTAGATCAAGAATTTGTTGTTTGATTTCAGGGTAAATGGTTAATTCAATATCAAACTGATTAATTCTTTGTCGGATACGACTCATGTTTTTACAACATGGTAACCTTGTTCAGGCTGTCCAGGTACCTTTCCATTCGGGTTGTGTGGTCTTTTCTTTCTTTAATTATTTTTCCCAGAATTTGGTTGAGGTCCCGGTTAACTGTTCTAAACCGTGAAAAGGCTTTTTGAAGCAACTGTGTATCTGCGGCTGTTTGATTAAGTATGTTAACCAGTGCCATCAAGCGGATAAGTCGTTGTCTTCTGAGGCAAAGTTGGTCAAGCTGTCCCCAGATCACTTGTAGGTAGTGGAGGTTACATCCGGGTTTAAACTTAAACACTGTTTGACTTAGTGCTCTCGGAAAGATGTTGTCCACATTGGCGTCTGCCCCTGTGACTTGGTTGATTTGGGATGCCGTTTGTATGGCAACATGGGTTGTTATTGGACTGCTTTGTGTACCCTGAGGTTGTATGTCCTCTGGGTCCTTTGTCTCTTCTTTTTGGCCTTCGTCTTTTGTAGGCTCTTGTTGTTTTTCTTCGGCCTTTGTTTCTTCCGTTGTTTGATTACTCGTTAGGTATGGCAAAATATTTGCCCATACTAACTCTTCATCATATTCGCAGTATATGTTATTGAGGTCAGCCTGATTTCCGGCGGTCATAATTATAGGAAGACTCTTGATGTCTTAACTTTTTCAAGCTTTTCTATAATTATCCGGTGGTTCTTCATCACTTAGTGGTCGCCATGCTGAGGCTGTGAAACTCTAGTTGAGGTTCAAACTCATATGAGGCCGTTCAATGGAGGCTGTAGGACTGCCCGGCAATATAACATATAGTTTGCTAACCGAAATGAAACACAGAAGACGTTTTGTATTCACGAAATGTTCACTTTTATTTCAAGCGAAATATTCTTAAACAAATGTTTCGGACGATCTCAAAACACGTGTTTCTTCTTTCAATTCTCTCGAGCAACTCTAGGCTAGTCTGTGGTCTCGTTTACGATCCCTCATAACCCTAGCCTAATAATAATAACTATAAGTTAGTTACTATGAGGATGATAATATGTTCGACCGAATAAGACCTAATTAGGGCTTATTTGGTCTATAATATTGTCATATCCTCAGCAGCCCGGCAAAAGAGGAACCCAGTATTTTCTTCCGAGATCGTCGGAAGCGAAGTAGGGTAACTCTTTGATAGACTTGGGGTTATCGTGTGTGATAACCCTTTATCGTAACTAATATAGTTGATACAAAAAGTGCACTTGTTGGGTTACTTCAAGTGTACTTTAGGGGATTTTAAAGAATGAAAGTCATTGGGTATTTTAAGATTGTCTATGTTTTAGGGGTACAATTTGTCCTTATCAAATTGTATTAGACTTTAGGTTAAAGGATTCGTATGTGTTGTTGTTGCATCCAAAAATTATTCCAAAATTCAAGCAATATTTTACAATTGTGTTCAATTTGAACATTTTCGAAAATGAGTGTTTGGATTAGCACCCACAATTTCATTGTAAGTGCGTTTCCAAAGAAAAGAATAGTAATATTCCCAATGTGGGTAATGAATTACTAATTGTAAAATTACTTTGCTAGTGCTGTTTATTTTGAATAATACAGAACTTTTTGGAAAATTAAAGTGAAAATTAAAATTATTATTGAAATTAAAGCCATAAAATTGTGAAGAATTGCGGAAATCAGGACTTTTTGTTGTGAAGGTGGCTTTTTCATTTTCATAATTTTTGGATGGTGGAAAATTGTCTTTTGTCATATTTTTTTGAATGTTACAAAATATTTGTACAGGTGACGTTAAAACAATTATTATAATTTGAATGTGAAATATTATTGCTATTTCGTTGGGGGTGGTTTTTAATTTTGAAAGTGTGAAATATTCGTAATTTGTGAATATGTTCAATTGAATTGTTTGTGTTTGCTAATATGAAAAATAAAGATTATTAGGATAAAATTTGCGTTATGTTGTTTTCGTCATACTTGACCATTAAAATTAAAAATTTGCTAAAAATGTGAATTTGAAAGGAAATTTGAGGTAGCAATATGTGTTGAATAAACTATGGAAATTTTATGATTGCGTATTTTTATAATTCTTCGTAGGGTATTAAAATGATAACCGTAAAAGTAAGAAAGTTGGAGTTGTATTTACAATTATGGAGAAGAATTAAAAGATTTGTTCATTTAAAGTTGCGGTGGCATTGAGAGAAGCACGGGCGCGGGGGATTTTACTCAATGATATAGTTGGAAAGTCCCAACTTTAAATGAGGAAAGTTGATTGTCAAATGTCCTCATATTGCCAAAGATGACATGCGTCATTTTTCGCAATATGTAAAGCCACTTTTTAAAGAAAGTTGGACATTTTGAAGAAAATTTAAATACGAAGAGAATTATAAAAATAAAGAAAATATTACTTGTGATATTACAAATATTGTTCTTGTCCTTGTACGTTCAATGGCCCAATTCTCCAGGTTTTGCTCCACAGATACTGCACTCGTAGTTGCCATCTTTGTCCTTTTGGAAGAGCAACGTCTCCATCTTGGTCCCGGTCTCGTAGTCGGTCCACGTGTGTGTTGTGATGGTGATTTGAGAGGTGTCGGTCTTCCGAATCGAAAGATCCTGTGAAAAACCAGTTATTATAACATGTTTAGTAAATTTAAACATGCTATTACAAAGGTTTCACGAAGTGTAACTGCATCCTGTTACATTTTGTACGCTTTTACAAAATGAACCGTGAATTTGTGCCAAACGAAGGGAGATGTCGTCGTCGAAGGGGACATCTCTGTGTGTCTAGAGGACCTTTTGGTATGACCAGTGAGGGCTTGTAATCTCCAGTTTTTCAGCTTCTTTTGTGCTTAAAAGCGAGATACAAAGCGGGAGCCCGGCCATCGTCGAACTTGCTCTAAAAGATTTTACGGAAAACCTTAAGCTAATTTTCCAACCTATTTTTCAAGGAACAGCATTGTTTGATGTTTTTGTGCGATTGTGTGTGCACATTTTCTGTACTGCTTTGTGTATTTCTATGATGTTATTTAGATTACATTTCTGCAAACAGTTTTTGTTCTGCTTTTTGAACGGATCTTCTCCGCTTAAAAACAGATTTCTCTGCTGTAATTCATCGATTTTTGCCCCTAAGGTCTTACTTCAAAGAATTGAAGTCAGTTTAGTGGCTTGAAGTTTGCATTGGCTGTTCGCGATCTTTACCAATGTAAACTGTTTGTGCGGAAATTTTGAAAACGATTATGTGAAATCGCTGAAAGTGCTTGTTTGGGCAAGTTGGTTTGGGACAGTAAATTGAACCATTTACTTTTTGACAACCTCTTTTGTTGATATGTCGATGCTTGTTGGAGTGTTTTCGCACCTGACTATTCTTACTTCTGAAGTTGTTGTTGTAGTGAGGCTGCTTTTGACTGATTGCAGCTGATCACTAACTTTGTTTGTCCCTTACTTTCTTGCCTCATCTTTGGTGTTGTCTGCTTTGTCGGCCTGTCAAAGCAGTGTTGATTTCAAGAATTGTTTTAGTGGGTCAAAATTGTTGTGAGATTGTTGAATTTTGACATCCGGTTGTTGCCAAATTGTTGTGGTGACATCTACTTCTGTGAAAGTTGGAGAGTGTCGAAGGATGTGACCTTGGTTTTCTTGTTGTAGGCGAAAATTGACAATACAACAACTGTAAAATTGTGGAAAATTGAAAATTTGAGATTTTTACGTTTTCTTGTGCTGTAGAAATGTCGAGTCTCCTATCATTCGCGTCGTCGAAATTTTTCTTCTCAGTTGGGGTCGGGTCGCTACTGTTTGGGACAGCCTGTGGCGTATCCAGTCTCTCACGGGAGGTCACCTTCGGGTTTCGGATTGAGGTCATTGCTGTCTTCGAATAACACAGTCGTCGAACAATGATTGATGATCAGTCTTTCATGTCGATGCCAACAGCTGTATCCTCTTTCTTCTTCCCTAGGCGCATTTCAACCACCGTCGAAATGTTTTAAACCCCTCTTTCAAGGTGGGTCGCAAGTCTCGATACCTGTGTTGTCGTATCAAGGCCCTCCGCTTCCGGCAGTTCAGGTATGTGGCGGTAACTCTACCCCTATTGTATTGTGGCGTACTTCTGCTCTCCCGATTGCTTGTCACTTCCGGTCCATCCCTGATATGCAGTAACTGGGACCACACTCAGAAGCCTCGGCCCCCGTCAGGCGATGGGATCCATTGTTACAGGTGAGCGTCAGATTCTATCCGGAGTGGACCAATACAGGGTAGCCAGATCACTCCCTTAGGTTACAAGCGATACCTCTTCTCAAGTGTTTGTCACTCCCGGTTTTTACACCATAGTTCACTGAGGGGCACCTGCTCACTCGCGTCATGTAAGGAGTCATATAGCGCATGTCAAGAACACCGTTCCTAGGCCCCATCTACTCGCAGTATCTCAATGACCACAAGGGACTGCCCTACGTGCAATGCAGACCCCCGGATGGGGACCATTTAAGGACTGCCTAGGTTTGTAAAACTTGTTGTTGACCTTTTGACCTTTTATGTACGTGGATAAATTTCGATTGTTCTTATGATTGAAGGCTGGCACTTCGGACTGTTGTTGTCCAGGCTGCTGACGAAGGGAAGTTTCGAAAGCAGTTTGATACCGATATTTTTTCTGGTGATTCGGTGAACACCGTCAGATTTTATTGACGGTGTTCTCGAAAGTTGTTGGCCGTTCTTTGTTATGGATTATTTTTGTTGTTGTTGTTCAGATTTTTTTTCTCGAAATGTTTGTATATCCGCCTCCGGTGTCTATACTCGTTGTTTTCGTTGGACGAGTCCAGACTGATTTTGACGTTGTCTTCCGCTTCCGGTGTCTATACTCGTTATTTGTCTTAACGAGTCCAGACTAATTCTGTCGGGTACTTATTTTGGCTTTGTCTTCCGCTTCCGGTGTCTATATTCGTTATCTGTTTTCAACGAATCCAGACTGATTAGACTGTTTTTCCGCTTCCGGTGTCTCTACTCGTTCTTTTCGTTGGACGAGTCCAGACTTTTTAATGATATAAAAATTAACTTTTGGTAAAGCTTTCTTATTGAAAAAAAATCATAGATGTAATGTTCTTTATGGTAAACAAAAATAAAACAAATCAGTTTCTCTTGGACTGTAAACTGGTTCGCTACTGTAACACTGAACGGTTTCGTTCCGAATTTCGTACAAAGGTTTTCGTTCTCAATGTACTGTTGTTTTTAGCTTTTTCCGCTAAATAAAAATGGTAAATACTGTGGAGCTTTTCCCACTCGGGTAGTCATGGTGAATTTGTTTCGCCCTTTTGAGCGACTCTCTTGAGAGAGTGAGAGAGATCTTCCTGATCTCTTAACCTTTTTCCTGGTCAAGGACTCGACGTGATTTTGTTCACTGGCTCTAACTTCTTCGAGCCAGTGTTTTAATTCCTCTGTGAAGAATTATTCAGACTGATACTGTGACTTTCTGAACTCCTTTAGCCCGTGGAAAGGACGGGTGGAGCTGATACTGTGACTTTTTCAGGTCCTAGTGCCCTAGGGAAGGACTAGTGGAACTGTTACTGTGAGTTTTCATAGGCCCTCGCGGCAATTCGCGCTAAGGGCCAGTGTTCCTTTTTTTTCGTTTTGTAGATTTTTCAATCTACTTAGATGTTAGGATCTAGACATGATTGCATATTTGATAAATTCGATGTGTAACTCCACAAATGTTGGTTGTGGAGCTCATCTTGTGTGCCGTTTGGCGTTAATGGAATAAAAAAGGACAGCTCAGGTATGAGTTTTTCTGATGCTGTCATTTCACAACATGCGCACTTTTTCCGCATGCTCATTGTATTGGGTGTATTTTCCCATTGTAATTCGCATAGATTACAAACATCTTCGGCTTGGCATGCCGGGTAATTGCTTGGGATCTTTTCCAAGATTGCCATCTCGTAGTGGCTACAAATCTCGAGGACATATGTGTCCCAGGCTGTTTGGAAGGCTTTGTTTTGATCTGGTTCCTTTTGGTATGTTGTGATCAAGATTTGGTGTAGATCTTCATAATGGTTGAGTAGGAACCTGATGTAATGTGCCCTGTTTTGCCAATGGTGTGGGTGTGCGGTTGGTGATGCCAGAGCTTGTATGAAGTCGATGATTCTGTCATGCAGTGCTCTTTCTAGTTGGGGGTATTTGCCTGGTGTCGTCTTTTGTAGGAACCCTAAATTTGGCATCATTTTTCTTTGTTGTCCTCTTTTCTGGAGGTCATTGTTTAGCTGGTGAATGTGTAGCCAGAAGAGATCATCTTCGTTGAGGGAGGCCATGGCGTCTTTTCTTTTGTTGGTGAGCCATGTCCTCAATTCTTCTGGTTTGGATCTCACTAGTCAGCTGTTTTGGATGTCTCCTGGTGTGTACTCGTATTCGTTGATCAGTGATTCCAGGTTTATCACCAATCTGGGTAGTTGCATCCAGGGTAATGTGATGTGTTCGGTTTCGCTGGTTGTGGCGTATCTCCTGATGATGTAGACCATTCTTTCGTTTCCTTGGGGGCCTCTGTCATTAAGAATCCTGATTTGTAGATGAGTTCTTGATTTTTCTAGGGTTGTTGAGTACAGTGAGGCTTTTAGTGCAGAGACATCTTTTGAAAATGGCCCCAGTTTGCATCGGCTTGCGTATTGCAATCTTACTAGAAATTCTTTCGCCATTGTCATTGGGATTTGTACTGTCATTTGGACTGTATCCCAGTCACTTTCTGTGGCTGTGATTTCTGTCATGATGATGACCTCTTGTTGTTTATCGTAACCAGTATTCAACTCGATTTGGCGGTAGTCGTTGATTCCATCTGCATTGAATTTCCGGTATAGCAGATCTGCTGTTGTCTTTGGGTCATCTGATATGACCATAGGGTAGTTTTTTACATATTCTTCGGCTGAAAGCGGTAGGTTGACCCATTCTGGTGGTTTGGCCTCTACAGGTACGTCTTTGGCATTCTTTTGTTTTTGTTTGTTTTGGTATTGTGTTACCAGTTGTTTTCTGTTCATGTACCGGTAGTGTGCTTTCTCATCTGCTTTTGATATGTACCCTGTGGGTTGAATTTTTCTCTTTTCTTCCTGTATAGGAAGATTTTTCTCTTGGAATGGCTTGACTTCTCTCATCTGTCTGTGGTAGATTGGATCCGGATACTTAGTTGCATCGTAGTACGGTTTTTCTTTCTCTGTTTGTGCTACGTCATCTTGCTGTGCGTATTGCATTCTTTTTGCAGTTGTTAGATAATCTTCCAGCTTCTTAATCTTTATTTGTATGATGCGAATGTTGTGAGTACATTGGATGCGTTGTGACGAATTTTCTTCCGTATCAGGTATGTCCAATAAGAGAAGGCTTGCTCTCCTTTCATCTTTTTCCAATTGCAGGAGTTTGTTTTGTAGATCTACTATGACTTTATGTCTTTCGTTTTGCGATAGCTCTGCCACATGTTTGTGTGCGTTTTGGAAGAGTTCTTTTTGTGTTTGTAGTAGGTCTGATTCTTCTGTCAGTTCTTGTATCTTCCAATGAAGATATGTAATTTTGTTGTGATAGTATTGTTTTTCTCTTTCTCCTCTTGAGGTTTGTTTGGGTTTCCCTTGCATCTCCAGGAATGTTGGTCTGTATCCCCTGTCTACTTCTTTTAGTAGTTGTTCGGCTTTTCCTTTTAGGGTGTGAAATTGTTGCATCTCTAGTTTGCATTCTTCTATTCTTGCTTCGATGAATGATTGCGTGACATCTGAATTGTTGTCTGATAGAGATGATGATGATCCTCTTCCTGATGAGTCTTGGTTTTGTGCGATGTCCGTTTCACATATTGGGTCCCATGCTCTTGTAGGTGAACTGGCGAGGTGTACTTTAGCTGTTGTACTTACTGGTGCATCTTTTTCGTTTAGTTGTACCAGTGCAATTGCTGATAAGTGCCTGATTTTTGACATTTCCTCGATGCACTCTTTGGCTTTGAGTGGTGAGTGTTGAGGGATGTCAGTTAGATGTAGGACCAGTTGAAAGAATTCATTAGCATGTTGTTGGCATTTGAAAGCTTTGACTAATTTATCATTCATGATTGTTTTCTGTGCAAAAATGATTTCTGTTGGTCTGATAAATGTGTCATACCATGCTTGTGGTTCTTTTTCTGTGTGTATCATGCGTGCCATGTGTTTGTGGGCTGCATGTACTTGAACTGCATCTATCGAGCTAAGGTTCATGTTGTTTGTGCCATGCACATTCAGCAAGATGTCGTTCCAATGTGAAACTGAATCTCTATGATCAGCT
>Ga0214206_1000399_pt1 | contig 12047 bp, 16 predicted proteins | sample TroBogEpilimnion_26_FD_153044 | JGI IMG/M metagenome (GOLD analysis project Ga0214206, IMG submission 153044) | Freshwater microbial communities from Trout Bog Lake, WI - 07JUL2009 epilimnion | ecosystem: Environmental > Aquatic > Freshwater > Lake > Epilimnion/Euphotic zone | place: Trout Bog...
TTCTTTTATTACATGTAACCACGCGCTTATGGCCGGATCTGTTATACCTTCATTGTATGCGTCGCTTGGCATTACATTAGTTGTATAATCAATAAAAGCACTGTTTATAAATGCTAACAAATCTTCCAACTCAGTACAACGCATATTAAATACATTATACGTACCAGTACGCGTAGTTACGGCGGTTACATCGTAGTTAGTACCAAAGTCATCTACGAAAGGATAAGTTTTTAAAATATACTGTTCTTTATTAATTAAAAACGTAGATATAGTATTATGTATATTGTTGTCAGTAAAAGTATATGTTTTTATGTAATTCATATTAAATTGTTAAGGATTGTACACCGCCTGTATAACCATAATTATATTTAGTACCATTAACGTATATGACTATTTGACCACTGTTGCCTGGTCCAACTCCAGCGCTACTATTCCAATCAGAGTCAGATGATGCATTTGAACTTACAGAACCGTTAGTATTACCTTGGTCATTGTATACTGTACTGAAATATGTACCGTTAATATAACTTGAACCACCACCTGAGGTTGCATTTGCACAGGCACCGCAATCTCCTTGCCCACCACCACCACCATAATAACCACCACCACCGCCGCCACCATCGCTACCATCGCTAGATGAGGAATCAGCGGAAGATGTGTCTGATGGCGCGCTCTCGTCTGGGGTACCAAAATTGCTGCCAATTGAAAAAGCATCAAAACTTTGGCCAATGGCGTCATTGAGCGCGTTAACTTGATCGTTTTGGGCTTGAAGATCGCCATAGGTAGCATTGCTTATTGAATCAGCCAATGCTCCCGTAATATCGGGATTATCTTGAAGCTGCGCAGGCGTGGCAAAAGCAGGAGGAGCCGCAAATGACGGCGTTTGTACTCCCGGAGTAGTTGCTTGGGGAGCAGCAACAGCATTTTGCGCAGCTATTGCTGCGGCGGCTTCTTGAGCATTTTGCTGCGATTCTAATGCAGCTACGCCTTCAGGCGTATTAGCAATAGCCACGCCAGTAGGATCTGTAGTTACATTTTCGACAGAAGACGGTTGTGCGGCTGACAATGCGGCACCAACTTGCGCGCCTACTTGCGAGCCAACATTGGCCGCATTTTGTGCAGATGTGTTGCCCACAAAATCTAATTGACTGAAGTCAGCAACATTATTTGGAGATGCCGCAACTCCCGGAGGATCGGCAACATCTTGCTGTGTTTGCGCTTGGGCTTCTTCTTCTGCCTGTAGAGCAGCTAACGTGGCAGCTAAATCAGGATTGCTAAGTTGATTTGCGACACCAAGAGATGTCGTCGGGCTGGCCGACACGCTGGGGCTAGTAGCAGTAGAAGTAGAAGGCATAGCGGTAGGGGGAGCGTCTACCTGCCCAATATTTGGAGAGGACACAAAGGACCCACCGCCTTGATCAATTTGACGACGAGGCAACCCTGTCAATGGATCAATATCAATAGGGCTTCCCCCATCAGCATAACGCTTGCGGGCCATCCCACCATTTGCAAATGGATAATTATTGGGATTGCCGTATATAGGATTTTTAGCATACACGAGTGGGCCAATATGAAGCGCTTCTTCAGCAGATACTACAGGGCGCATAGATGAGCGGTCATAAAAATAGGCGTGACGTTCAGGATCCATGCCAACTTGCGTCCAAGCTGGATCATTATGAATGTTTTTGGCCAAAGCATATGCTGCATCGGGTGTGGTAGGTTTCCAACCACCTTGCACCGTTGCAATAGTTGATTTTGGTTTGCCGGAAGCAATATTGATTGCCCCTTTTGGCTGTACACCAAAAGTAGGGGAATCTAGATGAGCTACACTGTCATACCCAATAACTTTACCGGCACTATAATCAGTTTTAGGATCGTGAACAGAAACAACCCAAGTATTGTTTTTTTGATACGCAGGGATATCTAAACGAACAGCGGCAGGGTAACCTTCTGGAAGATCTCTAGGGGCACCTAATTTTCCAACCTTGTCTTGGCTTAAAGCAGATTGCATCTGCTCTTGGCTAGCCGGAGCAACTGGTGCCGCATACGAGCTAACTGGTTTAAATTGATTAACAAGCTCAGCATGTTCAGAGGCAGATCCCTCTCCAGATTTTATGCGTTGAGCTGATTCTTGAAGTTGTGAAACTCTATTATTTTGCACAAATTTTGGCACATCACTAGAAACTGAAGTGGAGCTTGGAATGCCCCCAGGTTGGCCAGTTAATGGTTGTAAAAAACTTTGCGTAAAGTCTCTATGAAGACCCAACTGCTGATCTACAGATGGACTTACAGGTTTTGCACCACCCATTTCCAACCACTCACTTGGGTCTTCCATGGATGGCATGTCAGCAACACCCCCCCAAGCATACCCTTTTCGGCTGACTTGTTTTGCAAGACGCAGGGCATCGCTAACGGATGAGCGCTTCATGATGGCAATCCTTAGTGGCGAATCAAAAGGTGATGGATGATTTCCAAAGCTTTGTGAATAGGATCAGGCATCTTCTCAGATTGTCCTTGGCCCTTCCCAGAGACCATGCCACCACGTTTTCTATTATCATCAGTACCTGCCGCAGCATCCGCCGCCTGCTGTGCCTTCATTTGAGAAAGAGCTTTGTCGGCTCTGAAGAAGTCGGCAGCACTGTCTGAGCTACCCCAGTTAACAGGAGCACCGTCCATAGGGGTGTTCACCAACTGGGCGTTAGACTGGTAGTCCTTGCCAGAGAAGATCTTGGAGAGCAAACCGCCATCAGTATCCGTAGGACGAGCGGGCGGAAGACCAGCGCGCTCACCAGTTGCTTGGATACCAGCCATGCGCTGTTTTGCAGCGTTGATAGCATCTTGCTGAGTATATGCAGCGCGAGCATTTGGATCTTCTATGATAGACCCACGGCCAGGACCAACCGTCCCAGCATAGCGCTCGCCGGGTTGTTCATTCACAATCCCCCGCCCAGGCCCAGCCATGGCCGCATAGCGCTCACCGGGTTGCTCATTAATGCTTCCACGACCAGACCCTACGGAACCCATATCAGAAGGAAGAGACATCATAGCGGCGGGAACAAGAGGGGCAGCCGCAATCCCTGTACGTGCAGCGCGTTGACCAGCAGTCCATTCAGTAAGGCCGGGGCCAAACTTACCACCCGGCATAATTTGCTGAAGCTGATAGCCGGTGTCAGGATTTACAACAGGCTGAGCTTCCGTCAAATAACTACGGATATTGGCTGGGGCTTCTTCAACTCCGCGAATCATCCCAGCAAATGGATCCCTCACCGCACCCATGGCAGGTTCTGCACGACCAGTCAGAATGCCGCCTGAAATATTTTGAGCCGCACCCGTTTGTGGATTAATGAAACGTCCGGGATATTTTGCTTGTTTTACTGCAAGCTCAACAGGTGAAATGCCACCACTGGCCGTTTCAAGACTGCGAGCATATTGGCCAGCTTTAGCAAGAGCGCCGGGAGCGGCTTCTAAGGCGCGAGTGCCAGCAGCCGCAGCACCCCCGGCAGGGATTACCATAGATGCCTGCAAAGCAGCATCAATCAAATCTCTGTAATCATTTGGTCCAGTCATGAACCCCCGATAATCTGCGCTGTCTTCAGGCGCATACATATTTTTGGCAAGCATGCGAGGGGTTATGTTCTGACGATCAGCCATTACAGTTCTCCAGTCTGGGTGCCGTCCAGAGTGGGCTCATTGCCCTCGAGACGTTGGAGCATCTGTGGATCAAGGACAGACTGCGCCATGGGGGAAGCATCGGGGTTACGCATCATCTCTTCAGCAAGCTTGATCGCGGCCAAACGCTCGCGGCTTTCGCGGTCGCGCTTGCGATTGACAGCGTCCAACATAGAGTCTTGCGACCGTTGTTGAATTTCTTCTTGTTGAACCTGAAGGCCGAACATTTTGGATGGGTCGCCTTGATCGCGGTTTTGTTCCATTTGAAGGCGCATGTGATCGAGTTCCAAGCGATCTTGCGCCTCCTTGGCGCGTGTTTGACTGTCGAGCATACGAGCATCCGCATTGCTCTTGTCGTTGGCCATCTTGGCCTGCGCTTGGATCATCTCTGGCGGCATCTGACCCTGTGCCTGCGGAGGAATCATGAACTGCTGCGGGTTTGACCAACCAAGGGCTTGCAGCGCAGCCGTATCAACTGCAATCGGGTCATACAGAGCCGGGTTCGTAGCCACCAACTGCTTCAACGCCAAAACTTTCATCAGGCGCTGCGTTTGGCTAGAAGTGTTCGGATCCGCCTGCGGAGTGAAGTAATAATTGTCCAGCGCATCAATGAATGTCTTTTCATCCCATGGATATGCAGCCTTCTTGCGCTTTTGCCAAAAGCTCTCAGGGTGATCCTTGAAGCACTCAACCAAAAGCTCAAACTCTTCCGACTGCGCCGCATGCATTCGCTTGTGGACCGAGTTCAGAACCTTCTGGGCCTGCTCAATCATCGCCAGCGTAGTGCCGACAGGAGCATCAGGCTTGCCTTCAGTCACCATAGCCTCAGAAGTGCCACCGACGCGCATGCCAGTTTCAGCCATCTGAACCACAAGGTTCATAAGAGCGCCTGACGGCTCCTTGTAGGGCAGTGGCATGATAGCCTGATTGATCGGCATGCCATTTGTCTTGACCAATGCACCCCCGCCAGGAGGAACACGGAAGATATTGGTATTTTGCCTAGCCCCGGTATCCGCCATAAGAAAACCGGGAAAATTGTTGTACATCCCGGCATCCAAAAGCTCACGCCACGCCGCCGTAATGGCGTTTGTAGTGTTGCCAAGGATGTGAAGCAGGCCAATATCGTAGAAGCCGAGGCCGGGGACGAAAGTGTACTTTACAAACCGACGCTTAGCGGTCGGAAGTTCTTCATCGTCTTCAGCATAATTGCGAACAACTGACAAAACTTGTTGAGAAGACAAGTCAATTGTTACAATATAAGGAATTTCCAAGCCAGATGGCTTTCCTTTGTGCTTATGTTCAAAACCGGGAAGATCCAACTCGCAATAAACCTCGTAAATCTCGCGATCACGATCATCAGGGTTCATTGATTCGCCGGTAATGCCCTGTTGAGCATTTTTTTCACGTTGAACGCTATCCAAATTAGGCGCTTTTGGCGTGGATAGGTCAATATCAGCATAAACCCCAAGAATTTGCAGGCGCTTGACGGTGCTGGGACGCATATAAGAACGATGTGTAATGCGTTTTGCATTACGCAAATCCGTAGCGGCGTTGTTCACGATCAAGTCGTTAGCATCAACGCTTTCAGATACCGGCCTGTTGCGCAGAGGGCAGAAGTAGACCTTCTTGAAGCTGGTTCCGCCAAAGCCAAGCATAAGCAACATGCGATCCGTATCGGGATAATACTCCGTAGCGGTCGATGTCAGATAATGATTGAGATCATTCTCGAGCGCATTAGCAAGCTGATCGTTTTCAAGGGTAGCATTGTTGTTATCATTGCGGATTTTGACTGGCCCATCAGTCGGAAGCAGTTCAGAACGCGCATTGGCTTGGAAACGCAGCACTGCTTCAAGCAGCAGCGGGTGGCGAACCTTACTCATACCCTCCACCGGAGCGCCATCAGTCGCCCCCTGCAAACCGGGGATCTCTATTTTCAGGCCAAGCAGCTTGATTCCTTGGGCGCGATCCTCAATCCAATCGTTGCGGCTGGAGATGTCATCGCGAATGCCTCTTAGAAGCTCTTGTGCAATATCATTGAGGTTACCTTCAGCAACGTCGTCAACAAGATTGCGGAACCAATTATTTTCATCGCGTTCTTTGCGATTGTCGTTGATAGGTTTCCCATCCAAAGAAATAGTAATTGAACCATCGGGATGCTCAATCTCAAGAATTGCCCCATCCTTATCAAAGGTAGGCTTATCTTCGGCATCATCCACAATCTCAACGATGACATCCCCATCGTCCAACTGACCCTCCTCGGGACCAGGAAGCCTGATATTGGACATCAAACCAGGTGTCATCGGCATGGAAGCTACCCCTCAGTGGTATTCAACGCTTGCATCTCCTCGACAAAGCGTCGGATGCCTTCTTGAGCGGCGATTGTATCTGATTGTGCCATGATTTCATAGGTCCGAACGTAGTCATAGGGCGGCTGGCCCCAAACCTCGACCCGAAAATTGCCAATCCTTACAGGGGTGGACGGCTTGAGAACGTCCACAACTGCGCTTGCAAGCACCTGAACCATAGCAAATCCCTTTTGGTGTGGCAGATATTACAGGTAACAGGTCAAATTGGATAGAGAGGCTCCCACTGATTATTTCCCTTGAAAGCCAAGCTATCGTCAATGCCCATCTGGAACTCTTCACCACGCATGATTGCGCCGGTATCGCGCAAATGACGCATTGCCATACTTACCGTATCGACCAAATCGTCATGTTTTCCTTTAGGAAACTGCCCAACTTGCGTGATAACCATTTCAGCCCATTGTTTGATGGGCGCATATACCAACCCTTCCGCAAACAAATGCTGCACAGAATATAGTCTAGCCAACTTGTCTTGGCTTTTTGGGTCAAACATATGGACACCAAACTTTTCGCCACCATACATGCGGCGAATTTCTTGGGCTACAGAGTGACCGGCTGCTTTGTTTTCAATTAAAAGCGTGTCCACTTTCATGGTTCGACAAGTTTCTGACACCTTCAAAACTAGATCATGCAGTTCAAAGCGTCCTTGCCATGCATACATAAGCATAACTTTAGGAGCTTCTTCGACATAGCTGCGAGAATAGGTCACCCTATCCCCATCGCGACTACCGGCATGTCCGGGAGCTTGCGCCGATCCTGAGTTTTCGTCGCTAAAAATACCCCAAACCGTCATGGCGGACGGATCGTTTTCTGTTTTAGTCGTATATGCAGTATCTAGCGTGGCAATAATGAGATCCATGGTTGGGAAATTGGTAGCCTCCCAAGGTTTCCACCAGTCTCGCTTGATAATACCGCCGCCCTTCGGTTCTGGGCGCTGTTGAAGCTGACCAGCAGCCGCCCAAGGACCGAGTTGACGTTCAAGAATATTGACTTCCGTCTCCCCAAAACGATCTGGCCAAAGTAACTCGCCTTCTTTTTCCTCAAGAGCAATCTGAGCCTCTGGGCTAACTGCAACACGCTCGCCGCCTGCGATGACTTCCACCAAGGGCTCGCCCTTGTCATCAAGGCCGCGAGGGTCATGCCATCCTATTGATGTGTAGCTGTGTCTTTGCCACTCATATCGCATTGGCAGGCAAAGGTGCGTCCATTCCCCATGGTCTTTGGACATGATATGGCCGGTCAGATCTTCTTCCGACAGGCGCTGCTGAATAACGACGAAGGCACCCGTTTTGGGATCATTGAGGCGCGTCGAGAGCGCGCTGTCCCACCATTCGATGGTAGATGCAATGGTTGCTTCTGAGTGTGCTTCTTGCGCTGCATTGGGGTCATCAACCACAATGATCGAGCCACCTTCGCCCGTAAGAGCGGATCCCACCGAAGTGGAGAGCCGCGATCCATTTTGGTCATTGTCAAAGCGTCCTTTGGTGTTCTGATCTGATGTAAGCTTGAACCGCTCACCCCACAGTTGCCGATACCATGGGCTTTCAATGAGGCGGCGGCACTTTACCGAATCGCGCAAAGAAAGCTGCTGGGCATAGGATGCATGCAGGAACTGTACGCCTGGCCCACTGGTAGGGGACTTCCAAGGCTGCGCCCATGTCCACGCAGGGAACGCGCAAGATGTGATGGAGCTTTTGCCCATGCGGGGCGGAATGTTGATGATCAAGCGGCGGATGTCCCCGTCCACCACAGCCTGAAGATGTTCCGCAATAGCTTCGATAGGCCAGCCCTCAGTGAAGTCTGAAGCATCAATATATTTCCATGAGTGTTTTAGGAATGTGTAGAGGCTGTCTTCGCAATCAGCCCTATCCAGTTCCATGAGCTGGCGCTCAATGTCAATTTGCTGGCCGTCAAGGTTAAGAGTTGTCATTCTACCTGTTCCAAATTGTTCAACTTGTTAGTTAATTCTTTATTTTCAATTAACAATTGCTCAATTAACCAAGTGACAGCTTCCATGCCAGCCAATTTTTTTTCATCAGTTTCTCCATTTTCTTTTTCAAGAGCGCGCATAACAGGAAAAAGCTGAAGATATACCCCAGCTAAACCGTAGCGTGATTTGAGACTGTAGAGGCCACCTGTCATATTAAGATAATCCGGTAAAAGTCTAATTCAGTATGCACAATAAAAAAATAACCATCCGGTACATCAAACTTATAGTGGTTCATGACCATGCCGGGAATCCATTTCCCCATCATGAGCCTTGCTTTCCAACGTCGTTTGGAAATATTTTTTTTGCGCATAAACAGCCCCCTGTTAAAAAACACTATAGACGTTTCTGAAAAATATGCTAGTGTGATTTTAACGCACTGGATGCCCTGTTGATGTTTACCGTGTCAACAAGTCAGGGGGTGCCTGGATGGTCTGGGTAACGGTTAAGCGGGCGTAACTCAGTGGTAGAGTGTCAGCCTTCCAAGCTGTTCGTCGCTGGTTCGAACCCAGTCGCCCGCTCCAACGCATTAGGGGGGATATTATGGACTACGCAGAAAAACTTGAAAGCATTACTGTTGGCCAATTCATCCAAACTTTTTTGGATGGAACAAAACATGCATATGGCCCCACCAGCATTAATCGTAGGGTCACTGCATTTTTAGGCCGCACGTATGCAGCAGATGTAACGCTTTGGTATGTGGTGTTGGATGGGCCAAGGGTTTGGCGCATGTCAACTGGCGTTGGTTCTAAAGTGATTGAGGCTTTGGCTAATGCTATTAACATTGAGCTTGGTGCCAATGTTGTGGATGTAAGTATCCCAACCAAGAAGTTGCGGAGCGAAGGTTACTTTTGGACTGTTAAACGGTTGGAACAAGCCAATGCACTTCTCGATGAAGGCCAATCGCGCAATGCGGTAGCCAAGTTGTACGGCAAAAGTTCTGATGGATTAAAAGCTGCGTTGCGCCGTTATGGCATGGAAAAAACACGTACAAAAAACCAATGGCAATCCATAGACACTGCGCCGCAAAACGGAACATTATTTCTTGCTTACATGGGCAAAGACAACATGGAAATTGCCCGTTTCGATCTTGAGCGCAACGAGTGGTGGATAGACGCCTATGCTCCTCCGCATATTGAAAAAAACTGGATGGAAGCTTGGATGCCATTGCCTGCCCCGCCCAAGCAGTGATTGAGTTATCCCGCATCGTCCAGCGGTAAGACGCCGCACTTTCGGATGTAGTTCAACGGTAGAACATCGGACTTTGACTCCGAGAATCCTTGTTCGAATCAAGGCATCCGAACCAACATAAGGGGAACAATATGACTGACGATCTTGTGAAGCGACTACGTGAAACATCAGATGATTGGCCCGCCGCACTTCTAGAGCTTGAGTTTGAAGCCGCCGACCGCATTGAGAAGGATGCACAGCACATTGATGAAATGTATGGGTTGGTTGCTGCAATGAACGTCGATCATACAGTAAGCAAAGCCCGCATCGAGAAGCTGGAGGCGGCGCTGCGGATGGTAGTTGATTGGGATAACACGCTTGAGTTTGAGGATAGCCCAGCTTGGGGTGATGTTATGGAAGTCGTCCAAAAAGCACTGGAGGGGAAAAATGACTGATGATCTTGTGAAGCGGTTGTTTCGTGCATCCATTTATGATCCGCATGAAGCAGAATATTTGTGCGAATTAGCCGCCGTCCGTATTGAGAAGCTGGAGGCGGCGCTGCGGGAGATTGCGGCGGGCTACGAAACTGAATGGTCAACCAGCACGATGGACAACATGCTTGATGTAGCGCAGATTTTATCTGAACGCATCAACATCGCCCGCAAAACATTGGAATGGGAAAAGTGATCCATTATCACGGGACGCCAATCACGCCGATTAGCGCATTGCTTGAGCTTCATGGACGACACTTTTGCGTCAGCCATGCAGCACCAACTGATGTTGCTCGTTGCCATCAGATTGGTCAGTCTGTGATGTTGGATAACGGCGCTTTCTCCGCATGGAAGACGGGTAAAGCAGTTGATTGGAGTGGCTATTACGCTTGGACAGACAGATGGCTCGACTGCCCTACGACATGGGCGGTTATCCCAGATGTGATTACAGGCTCTGGCGAAGATCAGGATGCTCTGATTACTCAATGGCCTCATGGGCATAGAGGCGCTCCTGTGTGGCATATGCATGAACCCATCGACAGGCTTGTGCAGTTGACACTTGAATGGCCGAAAGTCTGCGTTGGCTCTTCAGCACAATATGCTGTCGTCTTATCTTCTGGTTGGGTCAGGCGCATGGATGCTGCTTGGAACGCAATTGAACTCCATCATCAAAGGACCCCGCCAATGCACATGCTTCGTGGAATGGCATTGAGCGGCAGAGAGTGGCCGTTTGCGTCTGTGGATAGTACAGATATTGCGAGGAACCATCATCGCGATCAAAACTCGCCCCGCAAAATGGCTGATAGATGGGATGGTGTTCAGTGTCCGCATAAATGGGTTCAAAGACCAGAACAAATGGAGATGATCTGATGATGATAACGCATGAAGTGAAGGTCTATGGTTATTGCCCGGTCGATGGGAAAGGCGACTCTTACGATGTAACTATTAGCACAATGAGGCTTCTCAAAGTTGAAGACATCTTATCAGCCATCAACGGATTGAATTGGCCGCTTTTTCAAGATACTATGACACAACAGCTTGCGGATGTGCTTGGATGCCATGTTCGAAGTGTTGGTTATCACTCTGGTATCAAAACAACATGTGAGGTGTAAAATGACTGATGATCTGCCGATTGTAAAAAGCATAAAAATGGTTCGTGAAAGTGACCTCACATATCGGCTGCGTACAAGCGCTGACCCCGGCATGGTGCACGAAGCCGCCGACCGCATCGAGAAGCTGGAGGCAACGCTGCGGGAGATCATCGTGCATTGTGAAGTGCCAGCACCGCCAAATGCTGAAGCATTAAAAATGTTCGCCCGCAAAGCACTGGAGGAAACCAAATGATCACGCATGAAAGCCCGATGGATCTTCTCTCAAGCTACAAGCCAAAAACCAGACAAGAGTTAGCCGAATGGCTTATGATGGCCGCTCGCAATCTAGTGGATGAAGATGGGAAGCGCATATATTTCAGGTTAGAGCCAGCTCTAGCATACCAGATCGCTTGGATGATGCAGGCTGCAAAGTTGAAAGTGCCAGAATGATTTTACCAGCCCAAACCATTCGCAAGCTGAGGCCCATCACGCCCTTCTACGAGCGCACCATCCAGTACGGCATGAGCTATGGCTTGTCCCACGCCGGGTATGATGTCCGCATAGCGGAGAGAACTGTTTTGTACCCCGGTGAATTTGCTTTGGCATCTACTGTCGAGCATTTTGACATTCCAAATGACTTGATTGCATTTGTACATGACAAGTCTACTTGGGCTAGGCATGGCTTGTCCCTGTTTAACACCGTCATTGAGCCTGGTTGGCAAGGATACCTGACGCTTGAGCTAGTCAATAATTCAGCCAAGCATATGGAAATCAGTGCTGGTTGCCCTATTGCACAGATTATCTTTATGCGGCTGGAGGAGGAAACCGAGTCTCCATACATGGGTAAATATCAGAACCAGCAAGCCAGTGTTGTCCCAGCCAAGTATGAGAATATGGGGTGGGATGCGGATAACAATTTTGATCCTTGAGCTTGGCAACAGTGTTTCACGTGAAACATCGGAGGGAATATGAAAAATTGCATCCAAGAACTAAAATTCACAAATGAGCGTTTGCTGCTTGAGCTTGGGTATTTGCAAGGCGAAACAATGAAAATTGACGATCTTAAACGTCAAATTTTAGAACTTGAAAAGAAGTGCGAACGTCTCAAAGAAAGAGAGGAGCGCGCCTGGGATCGATGCAACGAAGCTTTAAGGCAACGTGACCTTAGCAGAGAAGTTGCATCTGAAGCTATTAGGCAATTGCAAGTCGAGATTGAACGACTGCGTGTTTCACGTGAAACATTTTAGGGGAAGTATCATGATGTTTATCGCGGCTA
>Ga0214206_1000400_pt1 | contig 12043 bp, 16 predicted proteins | sample TroBogEpilimnion_26_FD_153044 | JGI IMG/M metagenome (GOLD analysis project Ga0214206, IMG submission 153044) | Freshwater microbial communities from Trout Bog Lake, WI - 07JUL2009 epilimnion | ecosystem: Environmental > Aquatic > Freshwater > Lake > Epilimnion/Euphotic zone | place: Trout Bog...
AACACCATTTTTTATCCAAAAAGAAATTTGTTTTAAATTTCTTATTCCTCCTCCAAGTTGAATATTAAGTTTAGTTTTTTTTATAATCTCTAAAATAATTTTTTGATTACTTTTTTTTCCTAACGCAGCATCTAAATCTACAATATGAATATTTCTAAACCCTTCTTGTTTAAATTTTAAAGCCTGTTTTAAGGGTGATTTGTTGAATATTGTGCTTTTTAAAAAATCGCCTTTATATAATCTTACACAGTTTCCGTCTTTAATATCTATTGCAGGAAAAACTATCATTATAAATCCCAATTAAGAAAGTTAGAAAAAATCTTAATACCGTTTTCTTGACTTTTTTCGGGGTGAAACTGTGTTCCAAAAATATTATCTTTTAGAACTGCAGCGACTAATATTTTTTCATATTCAGCTGTTGCTAAAATATACTGTTTATCTGTAACTTCAAAGTTATAACTATGCACAAAATAAAAATGACTTGAATTTTGAATATCTGTAAATAAAAAATTATTTTTAAAATTTATTTGATTCCATCCCATGTGAGGCAACTTTAAATTTTTATCTTTTAAAATAATTTTTTTTACAACGCCAGCAATCCATCCAAATCCTTTGGTTTTTTCTTGCTCTAACCCTTCATCTGAAAATAATTGCATGCCTACACAAATGCCAAATGTTGGTTTTTTTTTAAGTGTAACAAATTCATTCAAACAACTTTTTAGATCAGGAATTTTTTCTATATTATCCATGCATTGTTTGTAGGAGCCCTGACCAGGAAGAATTAATTTATCAGAATTTAATATCTCTTTAGAATTATTAGATACTTTTATTTTGATATTTTTACTTATGTCCTTTGCAGCCGTATCTATCGCTTTTTGAACTGAGTGTAGATTGCCTGTACCATAATCTACGATGGTTACTTGCATCTAATTATAATTTACCTTTTGTCGAAGGCAGTGATTTTGGTGCTCTTTTATCTTTTTCTACTGCAATTCTAAGAGATTTAGCTAACGCTTTAAAACATGACTCAATAATGTGGTGACTGTTATCACCATATATGTTTTCAACATGCAAAGTTATGCCTGAGCTCTGAGCAAATGCCTGGAACCATTCTTTAAATAATTCCGTATCCATCTCTCCTAATTTTTCTACCTTTAATTTAACATTCCACACAAGATAGGGCCTATTCGAGATATCTATAGAAACTCTACTTAATGTCTCATCCATAGGAATATAAGTAGTTGCGTATCGCCTTATACCCTTTTTATCCTTCAGAGCTTTTGCAATGGCTTCGCCTAGGACAATTCCCGAATCTTCTGTTGTGTGATGAAGATCAATATGCAAATCACCTTTAACTTTTAATTTAATATCTATAAGTGAGTGTTTGGCCACCTGCTCAAGCATGTGGTCAAGAAATCCTATTCCAGTATTAATTTTGTATTGTCCCTTACCATCAAGATTAACTTTTGTCTCAATTGAAGTTTCTTTGGTTTTTCTATTTACTTTTGCAGTTCTCATTTAAATAATGGGTAAATTATCTATACAGATAAAAATAAAACATATCAATAAATTCAACAAATTTAATTGACCTACTATCTCTTTTTAAGTTTTACTAATAAAGCACCACTTCCTCCTAAATCTTTTGGTGCCTCAACAATAGAAATTATAATATTTGAAAAATTATCTTTTATAACCTTAGGTACGGAAAACTTTAAAAGACTTAGATCTTCAGATAAATAAGGATTTTCTTTTACCCTAGATCTTAGACCTTTGCCAGTTACAATTAAAATATTTCTTAATCCTTGCTCATAACATTGCTCGATGGTTTTCTTTACAAGCGCCGTTGCTTGATTAAGAGAATTTCCATGAAGATCTATCTTATAATCTATTGATTTATCATTTTTTTTATTTTCGAAAGGTAATCTGACTTCTTGATCTTCTTTTTTTGAGGAAATAAAAATATTATTTTTATTAAAATCTTCCCAAACTTTTATATCTTCTGGTGTTAAAGAATTAACCTTTTTGCTTTTGGTCATTTAAATTATGAACTATCTCAGTTAAATGCCAGGTTGGATCTTCTGCTGTTATATCTTTTTTAAAAATCCACACATCATTTACTTGTTGTATTAGCTCAGGATTACCTTCAACAATATTATTATTTTCATCTTTAACACTTGAAATAATCTCGCTTAAAAATCTAGTTGTTATTGTATAAAGATTGCCTTCAATTACTTTATTTTCAATTGTAGCTTTTTTAACTCCGATAAAAGTGAAATCATTAATTTGTTTATTTTTATTTCTCTCATCAATTACATGACAAAAGTTATTATAAACTTCTGCAGTAACTAGTGCTTTTAAAGTTTCTTTATCAGCCTTTGCAAAAGCATTGACTATTATTTCATAAGCACTAGACGCACCTTTTAGAAAATCTTTTTCGTCAAATTCCTGTTTATTATTTATTTGTTGTTTTTCTATTGAGTCTTTATTTGGCTCGAAAGAGACATCAGAAACAAAGGTATGTTTTTCTCTTAAAACACTGTCTTCTGCACCCTTTCCTAAAATACTTCTTAATCGTAAAAGAATTATTCCAGCAACCATTGCGATTAGGATTATGTCTATGTAGTTAAAATTTTCATTCATACAATTATTTTAGATGATAAAAATATCACTTTATACATTTAAATTTAATAATTTATGTAATAATTATAACACCTCATGAACCAAAACGAAAAAAACATGTCAAAATATCAAATACTCTCATCATATATAAAAGATATATCCTTTGAAGTACCAACACCTGCCTGCTTTATAGACGCAAATCAAAATTTAGATAAATACAATACAACGGTCGACATCACCACAAAACCAGGAACAAATCAATTCATTGAGTTAAATTGTAAAATTACATTTCACGCTCCAGAAAATATTATTCATAAAATTCACGTTGAGGCCTGTATTGCAGTTATAATTAAAATATTAGATGAAAATCTAAGCAAAGACCAAGTAAGAGAGTTGTTATTAGTAGAAATACCAGATCTGCACTCAAAACATCTAACAGGCATTATAACAGACATGTTTCATAAATCAGGTTTTAAAGATTTTAAATTTACAAAAGAAATTAATTTTGCGGAACTTTATTCAACTCAAACTACAAATCAGAATTTGCAAAAGAATTAGGGATGTTTTTTTTTAAAAATTTTTTATACTCTGCTTTCTGTTCTTCTGAAATATTAATTGTAAAACTGCTTCCTTTTGATTTTTTAACGTTTTGATCAAATTCTTGTGGATTGCTTTGTAGGTCTAATATTAATTCTTTCTTATCTATTAGTTCAATATAAATCTTAGCAAGCAAATTACAGTCAAGCAGAGCTGAGTGTTTTTCTCTGTTATCATTATTGATTTTAAATCTTTTACATAAAGCATCTAAATTATTTGCAAGACCTGGAAATTTTGATCTCGCTATTTGTAATGTGTCGATAACATTAGTTTTAATTATTGGTTTAATACCAAGTCTTTTAAACTCATTATTGATAAAGCTAAGATCAAAATCTGCATTATGAATAATTAGTGTTTTATCTTTTATAAAATTCAAAAAAACTTGTGCAATTTCTTTAAATTTTGGTTTATCAGATAAGAATTCATCTGAATAACCATGCACCTCGAATGCCTCTTGAGAAACTTTAACAGTATCTGGACTTATAAAAGTATGAAAAATATTTTTGGTAGGTATATGGTTATTAAGTTCGATGCAGGCAATTTCAACCACTCGATCTTTTTCAAAAAGTAAACCTGTTGTTTCTATATCAAGTATTGCTTCAATCATCGTTCAACATAATTTTATCTAAAATATCATTTATTTGTAATTTTAAATTTGCATTTTTATTGTTGATAACAATGAAGTCCGAATGTTTGATTTTCTCTTTATCACTTAATTGTTGGGATTTAAGAATAGCTAAAAAATCTTTATTTAAGCCTCTTTTTTCTAATCTTTTTCGAATAGTAGTTTTTTTTGCTTTTACAAAAATAAGCAAATCAACAAACTCGAACATATTATTTTCAATTAACAAAGGAATATCCAGAACAACGAGGGTTTTGTTTTTATGTTTTTTTAAAAAATCTTTTAAATTTTTCCTGACTATTGGATGAATAACATTATTTAAAAATTTAAATTTGTTAGGATGTTCTACCAATTTAGTCTTGAGATCTTCTTTTTTAACTTTTCCATTTACTAATGTAATATTAAAATAAGATGAAATTTTTTTATTAATTAAAAAATTTCTTTTATAAATCTTCGACACTTCTTGATCGGCGTTAAAAATTGGGAAACTTTTATTTTTAAAAATTTGCGCAACATACGATTTACCTGCTCCAACTGGTCCTAAAATCCCTAATTTAATCATTTATTGCTTTTCTTAATATTTGATACATTTGTTTATTAATTAACGGACTTTTTTTATGCCAAATAATAAAAGCTTTTTGTGCCTGATATATAAACATTTCAAGTCCTGAGATTATATTGTGCTTACAAACCTGCGCATCTTTTAAAAATTTTGTTTTTTCAGGATTATAAACAATATCAACAACGTTCATCTTTTTTTTTGTTTTTTTGAAATTAAAATTTAATTCTTTTTGACCCAGCATTCCAAGTGTTGAGGCATTAATTAAAATATCTACGTCGTTAAAGAAATTTTCATGTTGCCCAAATTTTATTGGTATTATCCTTTTCTTAAAGATTTTTTTAAGATTTAATATTTTTTTATAGGTTCTATTAGTGATATAAATTTTTTTAATATTTTTATTAATTAAGGATTGAATAATAGAAGGTACAACTCCACCTGCTCCAATGATGGCAGCTGTCTTGGGTTTGCTCTTTATCTTTTCTAAGACTCCTTTTGTAAATCCATATACATCTGTATTATCTCCAATCAATTTATCATTTTGTAAATAGAGTGTATTCACAGAATTTGTTTTGATTGCATCTCCCTTTATTATATCCAAATATTTAATAATCTTATTTTTAAATGGCACAGTAACATTTGCGCCATAAATTTTACCGCTTCTTATATTTTTTACAAATTTTGCTAAGTCAAACGCATTGAGTTTTTGTTTTTTATATAAGCAATTTTTTAGTTTATGTTTTTTAAACCAAAAATTATGTAATGTTGGCGATAGCGAATGACCAATCGGATTTCCAATAACTAGAAAGTTTTTATTTTTCATTTAATATTAAAAAATCAATTAATGCTTTGACTGGCATACCCATAACCGCGTATTCATCTCCCTCTATTTTGTGAAATAATTGGCGCCCTGTGCCCTCTATTTGATAAACTCCATATCTTTGGATTGTGTCTAAACCTAATTTATTTAAATAATCATCAAAAAAATTTTCTGTGTAATGACGCATAGTTAAATCTAATCTTTCAGTATGAATCCAATTATTTGTTCCATTTTTATATAAACAAATGGAACTAAATAAAGAGTGCTTCCGATTATTTAAAACTAATAAAAGTTTTTTGGCATCTTCTAGATCTTTTGGTTTGTCATAAATTTTTCCTTCACAATCTAAAACTTGATCCGCGCCGAGCACTAATTCATCTGGATTTTGCGTGCTGATTTTTTTAGCTTTTAATTCAGCAAGCGCTCTAGATACGTGGAAAGAATCAGCATCTTCTTTAATTAAAGAGTCTTTAACAAGCTGCTCGTCAATATTTGCCGGCAAAACTTTTACAACAAAGCCAAAATCTTGTAAGATTTTTTTTCTTATTCCGCTTGCGGACGCCAATGTAATATTTGTCATTTAGTGTTTTTTATTTCGTGTATTTTTATTATTGATGCAGCAGTTTCTTCAACGGATTTTCTTGTTACATCGATGACTGGAATGTTATATTTTTTGAATAAAATTTTACTTTTTTCAATTTCATCTTTTATTTTTTCAATATCAACATAGCTAGTGTGTTTTTCTTCTGATAGAGTGTTAAGTCTAGTTTTCCTAATATCCTGCAATCTACTAGCATCTGCTATCAACCCAACTACTGTTTTTGTTTTTTCATTTAATACTTCCTCGGGCACGCTTCTGTCGGAAATTAGGGGGATATTGGCTGACTTAAAACCCTTATTTGCTAGATATATTGTTGTTGGAGTTTTGCTTGTTCTGCTTATTCCTAAAACGATAATGTCGGACTCTAAAATTGTCTCTGGTTTTTGACCATCATCATGTTCTATGCTAAATTGCATCGCAGAAATTCTTTTGTAGTACTCCTTGTTTAGAGCGTGCTGTCCGCTTGGTATATGATTTGCTTTTTTTTCAAGTACTTTTTCAAATTCTGGCAACAAGGTATCTAAAATACCAAAGCACACATATTTATTATGACTCGCTTCTTTTTTTATTTCTTGAATAATTGTAATGTCAACCAAGGTATATATAATTATTGGGTTCTCGCTTTTTTTGCACTTTTCTATTAATGTTTTTACTTGTGCGCTTGTCCGAAAAAAGGAGAAATGATGAATTGTATTATTAAATTGATTAAATTGAGCTTTTATAGCGAGAAATATCCTGTCTAGAGTTTCTCCAGTAGAGTCTGAGACTAAAAAAATATTATAAAATTTGTTCATATGGCTGTTGATAAGCCTTTATTAGTTTGTTTTGTACATGAAAATTACCAAGTTTTTTATGAAATAACACTTTGTTCTGATTTTTTCTTTTTTTATTAAGATTGTTTTTATTTATTTTGTTTTGTTTATTTTGTTTATTGTTTAATAATTTCTCTGTTTTCTGAGTTTTTAACTTAATTTATTAACAATTTATTGTGGGTAAATAATGTATTAAAAATTACCCTCTATTTCCACAGAACCATATAACACTACTATATATAACTATTATTTATTAATGAGTAATAAAATTCTTTCTTGTTTAATAAAAAAAGAAAAAAATTTACCTATCTGGTTTATGAGACAAGCAGGCAGGTACTTGCCGGAATATCAAAGTTTAAGAAAAAAAAATAAAAATTTCATAAATTTTTGTAAAAATCCAAAAGATATTCAAAAAGCAACTTTACAACCTATAAAAAGATTTAATGTAGACGCAGCAATAATATTTTCTGACATATTACTAATATTAGATGCTGCAGGACAAAAAATAAGTTTTGAAGAAAAAAAAGGACCAATTTTAAATAATTACAATAAAAAAATATTTTACCAACAAAGTGATAAAGATTTTAAAAAAAAACTAAAAAAAACATACGAAAGCATAAAAAAAACAAGAAAAAAACTAAACAAAGAAAAAGCATTAATTGGATTTGCAGGAGCGCCTTGGACGTTATTAGTTTACATGATAAATAAACAGTCACCAAAAAAAAAATTAGAAATAGAGAAAATAAAAAATAAAGAAAAAGAAAAAATAATTAAAAGACTAGAACACCTTATCTATCTGCATTGTGAAGAACAAATTAAAAGTGGCGCAGACATAATCCAGCTTTTTGATAGCTGGGCAGGAAAAATAAAAGAGAAAGAAATTAATAAATTTTGTGTAATACCAAACGCGAACATTATAAAAAAAATAAAAAAAAACTACCCACACATACCTGTTATATGTTTTCCAAAAGGCATTAATAAAAAAATAAATCTATTTATAAAAAAAGCAAAACCACACGCGATTAATATTGATCCAAATATGAAGCTAAAAAAAATTAATATAAAAGCAAACGTTGTATTTCAAGGAGGACTAGACCCAAAATTTTTATTAAAGGGAGAAAAACAAATGTTTAAAAAAGCAAAAGAATACTTAGATTTTTTTAAGGAAACACCTTATATTTTTAATTTAGGTCACGGAATATTGCCGCAAACAAAACCAAAAACTGTTAAAAGATTAGTCGAATTTGTAAGATCTTATAAACCATGAAAAAAATTATTAACGAGCCAGGTCATCCAGAAGTAAAATTTGGAAAAACAGGAGTTTTGCTTATTAACCTAGGAACCCCCGATTCAACAAGCTGGTGGGATATAAGAAAGTATTTAAAAGAATTTTTATCTGATCGTAGAGTAATAGAACTAAATCCCGTTGTTTGGAAAATAATATTAAATACTTTTATATTAACTTTTAGACCTTCAAAAACAGCCCACGCTTATAAACAAATATGGATGAACTCTATTAATCAATCCCCATTAAGATTTTATACTACGCAGCAAACAAAAAAATTAAAAAGCAAACTATCAGATCCTGAAATTATAATAGATTATGCGATGAGATATGGAAATCCGTCAATCAGAGATAAAATGAAAAATTTACAAGATCAGGGCTGTGATAAAATTATTATTTTTCCGCTCTACCCACAATATGCAGCCGCAACAACCGCGACCGTTTGTGATGAGGTTTATAGAACTTTAATGAACATGCGGTGGCAACCTAGTTTGCAAATTATTCCGCATTATGAGAGCGAGCCGCTTTATATTAAAGCTTTAGTAAATAGTATTAAAAAAAAAATATCAGAAATCAATTGGAAACCAGATTTAATAATAGCTTCATATCACGGTATACCAAAAAAATATTTTGAGAAAGGTGACCCGTATCACTGTTATTGTCTTAAGACCACAAGGCTTATGAAAGAACAATTTAAAGAAATTGAAATTGAAACAACATTTCAATCAAGATTTGGCCCGCAAGAGTGGTTGAGGCCATATACAGACAAGACATTAGAAAGTTTACCAAACAAAGGAAAAAAAAATATATTAGTAATCTGCCCAGGGTTTTCTTCTGATTGTGTAGAAACACTAGAAGAAATTGCAATACAAGGAAAAGAATCTTTCATGGAGAATGGTGGTGTAAATTATGATGTTGTTCCATGTTTAAATGACAACGACGATCATATTTTTATGCTCGAAAATATTGTTAGCAAATATTTAATAAAATAATGAATTATTATTTAATTTTAAAAAGCATTCACGTTGTTGCAATAATTAGTTGGATGGTTGGACTATTATATCTTCCACGATTATTTGTTTATCATGTAGAAAATATTAACTCCGAAAGCCCAGAAGTTTTTAAGTTAATGGAAAAAAGACTTATGAAAATTATTATGAATCCGGCAATGATAATAACGTGGATAACAGGACTTTGGATGTCGTCATTTCTTATATCAAGCTCAAACATACCTCCGATGTGGCTTTCGGTTAAATTTGGATGTGTGCTAATCTTGTCTGGCTATCATGGGTTTTTATCTAAATGTAGAAAAGATTTTGAACAAAATAGAAATCAAAAATCATCTAAATTTTTTAGAATAATAAATGAAATACCGACAATATTGCTTATAATTATAGTTATTTTGGTTATTTTTAAACCAGCTTGAAATAAAATTTAAATCAACTATATTAATCCTACACCTTTAAGCTTCTTAATAAATTTCAATCAACAATGAACCTTCAAGAATTAAAAAATAAAACACCAGCTGATTTAATTATCGAGGCAGAAAAGCTCGGAATAGAAAATCCAAGTACAATGCGTAAACAAGAAATCTTGTTTGCTATTTTAAAGAAGCTTGCAGAAAAAAATGAAAAAATTACAGGCGGAGGCGTCCTTGAAACATTACAAGATGGATTTGGATTTCTAAGAGCCACAGAGTCAAATTATTTACCAGGACCTGATGATATTTATGTAAGCCCAAGTCAAATTAGAAGATTTGGTTTAAGAAAAGGAGATACAGTTGAAGGAGAAATTAGAGCTCCAAAAGATTCCGAAAGATATTTTGCTCTTTTGCAAGTAAATAAAATAAATTTTGAAGATCCAGAAAAATCAAGAAATAAAATAAATTTTGACAACTTAACGCCTTTATATCCAGATGAAAAAATAAAGTTAGAAGTTGAATCTTTAAAAGCAGAAAAAAAACCTGATCTAACTGCTCGTCTTATCGATTTAATTACTCCAATCGGAAAAGGTCAAAGAGCATTGATCGTGTCACCCCCAAGATCTGGAAAAACAGTTATTCTTCAAAACATTGCTCACTCAATCACAGCAAACCATCCGGAAATTTACTTAATTGTTTTGTTAATTGATGAAAGACCCGAAGAAGTTACGGATATGCAAAGATCAGTTAAGGGTGAAGTTATAAGTTCAACTTTTGATGAACCAGCAATGCGCCACGTTCAAGTTGCAGAAATGGTTATTGAAAAAGCAAAAAGATTAGCAGAACATAAAAAAGATGTCGTAATTTTATTAGATTCAATAACTCGTTTAGGAAGAGCTTATAATGCAGTAATTCCAAGTTCTGGAAAAGTATTAACGGGTGGTGTTGATGCTAATGCGTTACAAAGGCCAAAAAGATTTTTTGGAGCTGCGAGAAATATTGAAGAAGGTGGATCTTTAACTATTATTTCTACAGCTTTAATTGAAACTGGCTCTAGAATGGACGAGGTTATTTTTGAAGAATTTAAAGGAACGGGTAATGCTGAGGTAATTCTAGATCGTAAAGTGGCAGATAAACGAATATTCCCTGCAATTGACATAACAAAATCAGGAACAAGAAAAGAAGAATTGTTATTTAAAAAAGAAGATCTTCAAAAAATGAATGTTCTTCGAAGATTAATAGCTCCAATGGGAAGCATGGAGGCAATAGAATTTTTAATCGGAAAACTTAGAGAGACGAAAAACAACGCAGAATTTTTCGACTCAATGAATAAATCAGTTTAAGAAATTTTTCTAGCGTCTTCTGGAATCATTATTGGTATTCCATCTTTAATTTTGTAAGCAAGCTTTGATTTTTTAGCTATTAACTCTTGGTTTTCTTTATCATAAATTAAATTTTCTTTTGATAAAGGACAAACAAGTATCTCAAGAAGTTTTCTATCAATTTCCATTAGTGCAATTTTCCGTTTGGAGAGATATTGTTGCTTAAAATATAAAAATTAATAATTTGATTTATTAAAATATTTCTTTCTTTTAAACTTTTAGCTTCTAACAAACTTTGTTTTTCTCCAACCGAAAAAGGACATATCATTGATAAAGAGTTAACTAATTGATCAAAACCAATTTTTTCAACTGTTTTCCAATCAGTTGAAAGACCATGAATTTTGAATAATTTTTTAGTTTTATCAAGTAAGTGTAGTATGTCATTTCTTTCGGCAAATTTTATTTCTTCCAAGTCATTAAAAAATTCATCGTAACTAACCCTGAATTTTCTATAGGGCAATTCAATAATAATTTCATCTAAAATTCTAAATCTCACTACCCCTTTTAGATTGATTAAGTATCTGCCATCAGGAGTTTTGGAGTAGGTATCTATTTTACCTAAGCAACCAATGCTAAAAAGATCATTTTTAGGTTCAAATTGTCTTGTTTGGATCATGCCTATCATTTTATTAGAAGCTAAAGCATCCTCTGTCATTTTTTTATATCTTGGTTCAAAAATATTTAATGGAAGAACGGTGTTCGGGAAAAAAATTGCATTCGCTAATGGAAACACAGGTATCTCATTTGGAAATTTATTTTTTTGCATAATCGCCACTATATTATAGCTTAGCTAAAATTGTTTTTATTTTTTCATCAAAATTTAAAGCAAATTTGTTTGCATCAAACAAAGGAGATCTAATAGCTTTTTCATGCAACTCACTTCTTGTTTTATTAAGTTTCTCAATGTTAAAACTAAATTCACATGCTTTCTTAATGTATTCGTCTCTGGATAAAGTTATCCATTCTTTCATGTCTAAATTGTTATTTATAGAGGAGCCACAATTGTGTAAAAAAGTATTCCCTTTTAGAGTTAAAAGAGGCACACCCATATAAGCAGACTCAAAACTAGTAGTCCCGCCGCCATATGGAAAAGTATCTAAACAAATGTCAATCTCATTATATAATTCTAATAATTGCTTTCTAGGTAAAGGATCATGAATAATAATTCTTTCTTCGCCTATATTTAGGTCAATAAAATTTTTAATAAAATCTTTTTTAAATTCTGCAATTCCAAAATTTTTGCCTGCAAAAATTATTTTAGAATTTGGGACGATTGATAAAATTTCACTATATACCTTAATAGCATCTAGTGTTATTTTTGTAGAT
>Ga0214206_1000401_pt1 | contig 12001 bp, 11 predicted proteins | sample TroBogEpilimnion_26_FD_153044 | JGI IMG/M metagenome (GOLD analysis project Ga0214206, IMG submission 153044) | Freshwater microbial communities from Trout Bog Lake, WI - 07JUL2009 epilimnion | ecosystem: Environmental > Aquatic > Freshwater > Lake > Epilimnion/Euphotic zone | place: Trout Bog...
ATTCGCTTATCCGAGAATTGATTTATGTGATGGTGCACAACCTTCAATAACTGAGTTGTTAAATTCTGCACCTAGACAAATAAAAAATACAGTTTCGACTAGTTACAGTGCAGTAATGAATTCTCAAAACAAAATTTCAAGTGGTGTATATACAACCACAGGATCTGGTGGATATGCTCAAATTACTGGTTTAAATTTAGCATCAGGAACTTTTACCGTAATTGGTGCGGCCAGATATACTGGTGCTGGTTCCAATGGCCGAATAATAAGTTCAATCAATAATAATTGGTTATTAGGACATTGGAATAATAGTACGGAAAATTATTACGCTGAAGGTTGGGTAAGTTCCGTTTCAGCAGGTGGAAGTGATACTGCCTGGAGAATTTTTGCTGGAACAGGAGACACCTCTGCGGATAATTGGCAAAAATTTGTTAACGGTGTTTTGATTGATTCTAATTCAAGTGGTAGTGCAGGTCCCAACGGAATAGAATTGGGGGGTTATGCCGGATCAAATGAATATACAGATGGTCAGGTAAGTTTTTTATTAATTTACAACAGAGTTTTATCTTCTGATGAAATTAGACAAACGTTCAATGCACTGCGTGGTCGATTTGGAATCTAATAAATACGGTATAGAATTACAGGATAAGTAATGGCAAACTCAGATAAAAATATAGTAATTACACCGAACACCAGTTCTTCAACTGATGATCCTAAAATTATATTTACGGGTGCAAATTCTTCAGCATCTACACCCATAACAGTAAAGGCATACCCAACAAGTAACGGTACCTTGTCGTTTGAGGGTTCGTCTGGCCAACTGTTCTCTATAACAAACAGCATGACTGGGACAATATTCTCAGTTAATGATGTGTCTGGTATGCCTTCTATTGAAGTGTTGGATACCGGTGCAGTTAAGATGGCACAATATTCAGGTAACGTTTTGATAGGCGGTACAACTACTGATGGTGCAAGTAAACTACAAGTTACCGGATCTGCAAACGTATCTTCTCTGAGAATCCAAAACTATGGTCAAGTAATTAACTCATCTGGTGCATGGGTTGGACCAAACAGCGGTCTAATTGGACCACAAGGACCAACAGGCCCTACTGGACCTACTGGACCAACAGGTCCTAATGGACCAACAGGTCCTACTGGACCACAAGGTTCTACTGGTTCAACAGGTGGAACAGGACCACAGGGTTATCAAGGTCAAACAGGTTCCACCGGCCCCACTGGTCCTACTGGACCTACAGGTCCTACTGGACCACAAGGCGCGGCAGCATCTACTATTGCAAACTTCACGGCAGCCTATAGCGGACTTGGGTTGGCTGCCGACAGTCCAAATACAATAGATGACATTGGTTATGTGAGCAGTAATATTAGTTTATATGCAGGTGGATCTGCGGGCACACAAACAGATGGTGGCTTATATGTTGCTGGTTACAGCACCAGTTGGTATCATCAAATCTACGGTGATTTCAGAACAGGTAGCATCAGCGTTCGAGGTAAAAACAGCGGCACATGGCAAGCATGGAGAAGTGTTCCAACTATTTACACCAGCTTGAGTACAAGTGCACCTACACTTTACAACAACGGTGATTTTTGGTGGCAAACAGATTCTGGTAAACTTAAAATATTCTATGCTTCAGCTTCTGCATGGATTGATGCAACTCCTGTTCCTGACACATCTACATTCTATAGTAAAGCTGGTGGTGTAATTTCAGGTAACGTTGGTATTAACGGCAACTTAAACACAAGCGGTTCAATATCGATTGGTTCAACCACAATTATCAATTCATCTGGTCAATGGGTGGGTTCGTCATCTGGTCTGGTAGGACCAACAGGTCCAACGGGCCCAACAGGTCCATCGGGACCAACAGGACCAACAGGACCACAAGGTTCAGCAGGCTCTAATGGTGGTACTGGTCCACAAGGTTACCAAGGTTCAGCAGGATCGAATGGTGGTACTGGTCCACAAGGTTATCAAGGTTATACTGGACCAACAGGTGGAACAGGACCTACCGGACCAACTGGTGGCACTGGACCAACAGGACCTACCGGGCCGCAAGGTGCTGCCGGCGGCTTCACCACTGGTTCAAACGCACAGGTCAACTCATTAGGTGTTGGCACTTCAGCAACAGGAACAGCAGGTGAAATTGTAGCAACAAACAACATCACTGCATATTATTCTGATGATCGATTGAAAACAAGATTAGGCCGAATTGAAAATGCATTGGATAAATTACTAAGTCTCAGTGGTTTCTATTATGAAGCTAATGATGTAGCACAGAGTTTAGGATATGAGGTTAAACGTGAAGTTGGTGTGTCGGCACAGGAAGTTGAATCTGTATTGCCAGAGATTGTTGCACCTGCACCAATCGATAAAAAATATTTAACTGTACGTTATGAAAAATTGGCACCTTTGATTATTGAGGCTATAAAAGAACAACAAGAACAAATACAAGAATTAAAAAAACTTATAGTTGGAGATTCTGAATGACCGCATTAAGTTTTCCTAGTTCACCAACAACAGGTTCTAGATATATTTCACCGAACGGAATTGCATACTTCTATGACGGAAGTAGTTGGAATTCTAACGGCACAAATATAAGTCCAAACCCATATAACAATTCATTCTTGTATAGAACAATCTATACAAGAGGTTACATGCATTGTGGATACCAAAACAGTTCGCCTTGGAGAAACACAAATAGAACATTACATGCGGTAGATACGACCACAAACCTAGGCGATATGATGGATAATGGTGCATCATACATTGACGGTGGTTTTAGTGACTATAATACCTACGTGTTTAACGATTCTGGTGCCGTTCAAGGAAGTTCTGCCACCACATCTTCCATGAGTATGATTACAGAATCTTTGAGAACACACACATCAAGTTGGGACATGAAGACGTCTAGAACAAATTGTAAATCCTTGATGAATCCAGGTTTAACTGCAATTTATATTACTGGAGGAACAAGTTCTAGCACAGATAAATTAAATTGTACCACAGATACCATGAATACTTCTGGTTCAATTGGAAGTTCTGGATATGGAGGTGGTACTGCTGGTGGCTTATCCGGTTTTTGGGGACAAACATATGGTATAATTGGTGCCAACGGCAACTCCGCTTGGATGAATTGGTCCAATGAAACTTGGACAACAGGTACATGGTCTTGGTCTAGTAATACTGACGGACAACCTAAAGGACTTTCTAGTAAATGGGGTGTTGGTTATAATGCATCAGGGTCATATTCTGGTTCATCTACATATTATAAATTTAATGATACGACAGGATCAAACCTTTCTTCTTTTAGCAGACCAGAAACATGCGGTGAAGAAAACTGCCAAGTTGGCCAAGATTGGGGTTATACTATAGGTTCATACAATGGAGCAGGTCAAACAAACAATTCAACTAAAACTTATTACACAACAGACTCTTGTGTGGCATTAGGTTCAACAGGACAACCATCAGGCCATGGCGGAGCATCATCTGGTGCCTGTGGTACAGGAAGTTGTACACTATTAGGCGGCACATTAGGAACATCTATTTAATATTATGACAGCACTAAGTTTTCCAAGTTCGCCAACCACTGGCACAAGATATATTTCTCCAAATGGTATTGCATACTTCTATGATGGTAGTGGTTGGAGTTCTAATGGTAAACTAATAAATCCGGACCCAATTGGCCAAAACACATTCCTGTATAGAACCATTTACACAAGAGGATATACACATTGTGGATACCAAAGTGGTTCACCATGGAGAAACACAAACAGAACAATTCATGCATCAGATGTATCGGTGAACCTTGGTGATATGATGGACTATAATGCATCATATATCAATGGTGGCTTTAGTGATTACAACACATACATATTCAACGATTCAGGTAGTGTTGGTGGTGCATCTTCTTTTACGTCATCAATGAGTATGACTACCGAGACTTTAAGAACACACCAAGCGGCTTGGAATTTAACTGTCAGCAGATATGATACTAAGGTATTGATGAATGCTGGACTTACAGCAAATTATATTTGTGGCGGTTCATCAGCAACAACAGATAAGTTTAACTGTGCGACCGATACTATGATGAATGCAGGTAGTGTTCCGAATTGTTCTGCTGGTTCTGGTGGCGCCACATACTATGCTTACACAGGATTTTTTGGTCAATATTATGGAACAGTTGGTGCAAACGGACAATCAGGCCAATTAAATTTCTCAAATGAAACTTGGTCATCTAGTGGTGTTTGGAGTTTCGCTGGTAACTTAGATGGTGTGGCAAAAGGACTATCAAGCAAATGGGGTTATGGCTACAACGCAACAACAAACGTAACAGGAACTGTGTATAAATTTAATGATTCAACATTAACACAGATTTCATCTATGGGTAGACCAGAATCTTGCGGCGAAGAAAACATGCAGGTAGGGCAAGATTGGGGTTATTCATTGGGTTCATATGATGGTGCTCAAACAAATAACTCACAGAAACAATCTTATTTGACAGATACAATCGTTGCACTAGGTTCTGATGGGCAACCAAAGGGACACGGCGGCATGTCTTCTGGTTGTTGCGGAACAGGTAGTTGTTTAATATTGGGTGGTGTTCTAGGAACATCGATATAAAATTGGAGAAAAAATGGCGTATTACTTAGCAAAATTCTTTCGTTACATACCTGTGATTGATGGTATGTCTCACATTACGGGTGTGGATAACTTTAATATTATCAATGTTACCACAGATGCGGCTTTAGCTGAATTGATGGCACATCCAGATAATATACCGTTAGTTGAAATCACAGAACAAGAAGCAACACAAGCAAGCAAGTATTATTTGGAGACTAGAGGATATCGCTCTGCTTACTCTGATGTTGAAGGTTTGGAGCCAGATCCAGAATCTTTAGCTAAAGGTAAGAGAAAAACAAAAGTTCCTTTGCCTGATGATTTAAAACCTGCTGTCATTTCTTTATTGAAAAAAGCATTTAAGATGCACATTGATGAAGAAATGAAAGATAGAAGAAACAATAAACCACACCTTGATGGATCAAAAAGACCTCCACATGATGAAAATAAGCATCGAGAGTTGTTGTCTTCGGTTGATGGCCTAAATACAATAGATGATTTACATAAAGCAAGAGAGTCGGTTCTTGGTATAGAAATGACCAAAGATTTGGCATCAAGACTCAATCTTTGGGATGATACACGAAACGCAAGAAAAGAAAAAATTAAATATGGAGTGCAATTTTGATGAACAATGATGATATTTTGAATATGGTTGAGACTAGTGAGAACTCTTTAGGAATGTCAGATTTTCAATCTCGATATTTCGTAGTGAATTCACAAGTTACAGATTATCGTAGAGTTAGACAGGCTTTAATTGAATTGGATACCAGAATCGGTATGAAGAAACAAATTGAGCGCAGTCGTAGAAAACGTATTGTTGAAAAACAATTGATTGAACGTGACATTGCAAATGAGCCAGATGAACTAAAGAAACAATTGTTGGAGGTTGATTTAGATCAAGCTATCTGGGACATACACATGTATGACAAAAAAGAAATAATGTGTCAAAATGAAATGAACATTTTCATGAATGTCGTAAAAGATTTGGTTCCAAATTTAGAAGAACTTGAGAAATATAAAAACCATAACGAAACAGAAGAAAGACGTTATTGGATTACCAGAATGGCTAAACAAGCCGCAATGGACTTAAACACCATTGGTCGTATCAGTCAAGGTAACATGGATTCTATCCTTATGATGCCACTAGAAGATGTAAAAGAAACGATCAATCTATCAATCAAATATAATGGTGTCTTAGGTAAGGGCATAGAAGCAATTGGTTTAGAAGCCGCAACTGAGCTAGAACTAATGAATAACAAATTGAACTATATCGATAAGGTTGCCGATGAGTCTTTGAAATTGGAAAACAAATCTACAGGACAAGACATCTAACTTAAACATTATTATATTATGAAAAATTTTGAAGTGATACCTCTGTTTCCAAACACTATTGGAATGGTAAAAATCGAGGAAGATTTGTCTGAGTTACAGAAGATAAAAGAACTCCAGTACGTACACAACAACGAAAACGGCTCAGCATCGACAGTTGTGTACGATCTACTGAATAATTTTCCAAGACAAAAACAACTCATAACAAATTACTTTGATGATTTCAAAAATGATGTTCTTGGTTTAAAGAGTACAAACTTTGCCATGTGCACATCATGGGCCACAAAGACACTACAAGGCCAAGCCTCAGACTACCACAACCACAAAAACTGTGCATATAGTGCCGTTCTTTACATAGACGATATTAGTGGAGGCGGCGCACTGAACTTCAGTAAACTTGGATTAACACAGCATTCGATGTTGTTCAATGAACCAAGCAAACCAAACCTATTCAACACAGATATTTTTTTCATAGAGCCAGAAAAAAATATGATGGTAATCTTTCCAAGTTACCTAATGCATCGAATCAACAAGTACATGGGGAGTGATCCTAGATACTCTATAGCCATGAATTTTATTCCTTTTGGCAAATTAGGATTAACAGATTCGTCAGTTTACATTGAAGTGAAAGATTTAAAAAATGGACAACAAGGTGAAGATATTTAGTGTACCACTCAATCCAAAGTTAACAGAAGAACAGTTTAACGACTTTTTTAATTTTTGTAAGCAGTACAAAGATTACATTTATGACATCTATTTCACTTGCAGAATACCTCCATTCCTACAAGATGCAATGGGTGACATCTTTATCCAAACCGAAGACAATCTATTTGCAATAGATGTTGCTCTGCATATACAAAAAGAGTTGGGTATACCGGTCTCAGCAACTTTCAACAACATCATGGTCAGACCAGACCAGAAAACGCTTGAGATTTGGATCAAAAATTTTAAACCATTGTATGATGCAGGAGTAAGATCGTGCACACTTCCACACACACATTGGTTACTTACAGGCCAAATCAAACATAACTTTCCCGATCTGTTTGTAAAAAATACCATTCTAAGAAACGTTCGTGAGCCAAGGGAAGTTGCACAACTCGCTGAGGCAGGTTTCGATTACATTAACCTAGACAGGGTTTTGATGAGAGATCATGACAGGTTGAGAGAGATCAAAAAAGCAAAAGAAAAATATAACATAAAGTTGTCGCTTTTGGCGAATGAAGGATGCGTTGGTGGTTGTCCTGTTATGGATGAACATTTCCAATTCAACAACACCAGATGGAACAGCCCACAATACTTTACTGATCCTATCAGCAGGGTTAGTTGTCCAAAATGGCACACAGAAGATTCAGCCATTCAACTAAAGAACGCTAACTTTCCACCTTGGAAAGAAGATTGGATGGAACTTTTAGACTTGGGTATTGATGTTTTCAAAATGCATGGCCGTGAAAATTCTGACAGACTATATGAAACTATGGATATAATCCGTAGATTTGCCAATGGAGATGAAATACTTTTCGATGGGTTTGAATCGTATATTGAAGAAAGTAATTTGATTGAAAAACCAATCAACATTTGGCGCAATAAGATTAAGACCTGTAAATTTGATTGCTGGGATTGTAACTATTGTGACAAGGTGTGGCACGCCAAAGGAAACACAAACAACAAAAAAGTTGAACAAGTTGCTCAGTTACTAATAGACACCGTTAATGAGCCGACAAATGTTGTTGTTGAGGGCATAACCTCAAACAAAATGAGACAGTTGTTAAATGGTTTCGGTAAGATATCCAAAAATTATTTGGAGATTGGTGTCTTAAATGGTGGTACATTTTGTGCAACAATCAACGGAAACAATCTAAAAGCATATGCAGTTGACCATTGGCAAGAAAAAACTAAGCCTAAAAATGGTTTAATACATATAGAATCAAGCAAAGAAAAGTTTATAGAAAATGCAAAAAAACATAAGGGTGATAACACCATTAAAGTTTTTGATTGTCATTTTTTAAGCGTTGATAAGAAAGATATAAACGATATAGACTTCTTTTTTTATGATGCAGATCACAGTGAAGAAATGAATTACCAAGCAATAAAATATTTCTCTGACAAAATTTCAGATGAAGCCATCTTGTTGTTTGATGATGCGAATTGGGATGGAGTAGTTAATGGTGCAAAACGAGGAATTTCAAATTCTGGTTTTGAAATCATATACGAAAAAATACTTTTGAACGAAGAGGAATCTGGCGAGATGTGGTGGAATGGTTTTTATTTGGCCGTAGTTAGGAGAATATAATGGGTGAGTTTTTAGAACAATTCTATCTTGGAGATGAGATATATTTGTTTGTTTTGTTTACAATTATGGTGGTAGCAGGTATTGCTAAAGAACATAATATGTTTAGTGGAACATATGGCTATCTTAAGTCCAAATTTGACAGTAATAGATTGGTGATTGCAATCATTAGTCTGATAAGTGGAATTCTTCCACTGGAAGGGCGTAGCACAATTAGTGCTGGCATCTTAGATACAGCCACAGCATCACATGAAAAGGATGCAAAGGCGAAACAGAAATTAGGACCAATAGACTTCCTTACGACTCACCATTTCTATATGTGGAGTCCAATCGAAAAGCCGGTAATTCTGCCTATGGCGGCATTTGGTATTGGCTATAGCGCATGGATTGGAATGATGTGGCCTTTAATGGCAGTTAGTGTGGCATTTATTGCATACTATCTTTTCTCTGTCGTTAAAGAAGAAGATGTTATTATTGAACCACAAGAAAACCTTGGTGCATTCAGTTTTGTTAAAAACGTAGTTCCTTTCTTGTCAGCAGTATTAGGATACATGGTATTAGGCGGTGAAGGACCAGAGTTAGTATTTCCAATTTTTGGTACATTGTTAGCATACTACTTGTTAATCACAAAAACTTTTGACATTAAAAAGATTAATAGTTACGTCAATTGGACAACCATGGCTATTGTTGGTCTTGTGTTTTTTAGTTCTGCATTCATGCAGGATCATAGAGCTTGGATCGAAGAAGGTGTAAAAACATGGGGATTGGATCCACACACATTTTCAGGAATGGCTCTAATCAGTTTGGCTTTATTTGCCGCAAGTTTTAGCATGGGTAGTGATGGTAAATTTGCCGCATTGACTGTCTTGGCTTCAACAATCTTTGGTAAAGAATACTTACTATGGTTCTTTGCGTTAGATTACTGTGGTTACTTGCTAACACCTATGCACGAGTGCGTAATGATTGGCAAAAGATACTTTGGAACCCCATTGGCTACATACTACAAAGCATTGGGCACATGGGCCGGTTTAATCTTGTTAACAGCCGGAACATTTACATTTTTAATTTGAGGGCATTTTATTATGAATCCGTTTAAAACCAATTCTTTCCAGAACAAAAGAATATTCATTGTAGACAACTTCTATAATAATCCTATGATGGTTAGAGATTTTGCTTTACAGCAGGAGTTTGTTGAAGATGTAAGATATTACAAAGGGTTAAGATCAACTCTTGCTTTCCGCGATGATGAATTGAAAGAAAATTTCGAAAGAATAATCGGAGAATCAATTTTGGATTGGGATGGCCATGGTTATAATGGCTGTTTCCAAATAACAACAGCAGAAAATCCTCAAGTTTATCATTGTGATGTTCAGAGATGGGCGGCTATGATTTATCTCACACCTGGTGCTCCTTTGACTTCTGGCACTCGCCTACATATACATAAGGAAACAGGACTAGCACATGGTAACGAACCAGATATTGGTCTTGCTTTTTCTGGTGGTTTCTTTGACTCAACCAAATTTGATACTGTTGCAGATGCATCAAATGTGTTCAACAGACTTGTAATTATGGACGCAAAACATATACATTCAGCCGGAACATATTTTGGAAATTCTCAAGAAACTGGCAGACTTGTTCAACTATTCTTTTTCAATTAAGGAAAAAATGTACATCCTAGTAGACAACAACAACGTAGCAATCTACATGTTCAACGAGGAGCATGTATCTGAAGTACAGATTGAATCTGATAAGGTATTATTTCAAGGCCAACAAGTTGAAGATGCCACATTAAATTCATCTAACTGCCAATTGGTTGATGTAACCAACACTGCACCCGACGATTGGATTGGTCGAAAGTATTGTTACTCTGCAAACACTTGGACAGAAAATCCAAACGACCCATCTAAAAACCAATAATTTTTTTATTTTTTTGTTATGAAATTTAGTCTTATTACTCCTGAACACAGCATTGAAAACATACCATTCTTACTTGAATTATACGATAGTATATTGGATCAAACCTATGAAAATTGGGAATGGGTACTTTATTTAAATGGAAAATGCAAGCCTGAGAATATACCAGAAATAATCAGGCAAGATGAAAGAGTGAAGATTCATGTGGCCACAGAAAGAAGCATCTTCATTGGGCACATAAAAAACCGATCTTTCAAGTTGGGTACCGGTGATGTATTGGTCGAGGTCGATCATGATGACATGTTGACACCAGATTGCCTTGAAGAACTCTACAAAGTCTTTCAAGATGAAACTGTAGGTTTTGCATATAGCGATAATGCTGTACTACACATGCAGAACAATTTTATTCCATATGATTCATCTTATGGTTGGACCTACAGAACATATAACTGGAAAGGCCAAGAACTAACTGCAATGCATAGTTGGGAGCCATCTAGTCATGCTTTAGGTTATATTTGGTTCTCACCAGATCACGTTCGTGCATGGAGAACATCGGAGTACCATAGGATTGGTGGCTATGATGAGAACTACGAATACTGTGATGACCATGATTTGTGTATGAGGACATATCTTGGAATGAAGATGGTTCGTATTCCAAAAGTTTTATACATCTATAGAATCACTGGTGTGAACAACTCTTTGACCACCAAGAATGCAGAAATACAAGTTAAAACTAAAGAATTATTCAGAGAACGTATTCGTATTTTAGCGGAAAAAGAAGCAAAAGATCGTGGTTTACTGTGTGTTGATATTGGTGGAGGCTTAAATCCTTATCCTGGATATTTTACCGTAGACCTTAGGCCAGATGCTGATATGGTTTACGACTTGAATAATGGTATTCCATTAAAAGACAATTCTGTTTTTGTGCTGAATGCTAGTCACATCATAGAACACTTACACGACAAGACTAAAATTATGAGTGAAATCCACAGAGTCTTGGCGCATGGAGGTTGGGCGTTTATCGATGTGCCTAGTACAGATGGGCGTGGAGCATTTCAAGACCCAACACACGTTTCTTACTGGAACGAAAACTGCTTTTTATACTACACCGATTCTTATTTGGCCAATTTCGTAGACAACAAATCTATTAGGTTCCAAGAATACCGCAGAGAAACATATTATCCAAATGAATGGATGAAAAACATGCATTCATTAGTTACAACGGCTTGGTTAGTTGCAATTAAAGATGGACCTAGATATCCAGGTATTCTCCGAATTTAATTTATAAATAGAGAATAAGGAGATTCTCAATGGCAACAATAACTAACAGACAAAATTTTAAAGATTATTGTCTCCGCAGACTAGGTGCGCCAGTTATTCAAATAAACGTAGACGATCAACAGGTGGAAGACCGGGTGGATGATGCTATCCAATATTGGCAGGATTACCACTTTGATGGCGCTCAGAAGTTTTATTGGATTCATTACGTCACTGGACAAGATATTACCAACCAGTATTTGGACGCCACACAAGCAAGAGATCAAAACGGCAACACCGTAAATATTCTTGGCATTAGCCGTATTTTTCCATTGACAGACTCTCAAGCCTCAATCAACATGTTTGACTTGAGATACCAATTACGTTTAAATGAATTGTATGACTTCACATCAGCGTCCTACATCAACTATACATTAACACAACAACACTTACGTTCTTTGGAACTCCAGTTCACTGGTGAAGTTCCTATTCGTTGGGTCCGCAACATGCAACGCCTGTATATTGATTGGGCCTGGGGTGGAGATCGTGAGATTTCTGCCGGGCAAGCAGTCATTGCAGAG
>Ga0214206_1000402_pt1 | contig 11975 bp, 11 predicted proteins | sample TroBogEpilimnion_26_FD_153044 | JGI IMG/M metagenome (GOLD analysis project Ga0214206, IMG submission 153044) | Freshwater microbial communities from Trout Bog Lake, WI - 07JUL2009 epilimnion | ecosystem: Environmental > Aquatic > Freshwater > Lake > Epilimnion/Euphotic zone | place: Trout Bog...
ACGGGTTCCAGAGGTACAGAAGGTCGCGATCCTCCTGTGGGAACATGATGACTCTCTTTCGTCCTTCAATCTGGAACAGCCAATTGTCCTTGAGGTCATAGTGAATGCTCGACCAGACATTCCCAAAGTTGACCCATATGTTTGTCATGTAGACACCAGGCTTGGAGTTGATTTGGCTCTGCGCGAGATAGAGGTGAGGGTCCTTGCTCTCAATAAACTCCTTATAGGTCATGTCCTTCAATGATAGGATATCCTTGTACCTGTGTCGTACATCCCACGAAGGGAAAAAATTGGTCTTGCTGTGGTGAACCTTCACTTTCAAACCATCAGGCGTCCACTCTTCCTTGGCTTTCTTCGAGTGTTTTTCAACTTTAGGTTCCTTTGTGGACGGAGACCCATCATCTACCCAATCCGTGTCATACCACTTGTTCAACGCAAAGTTGAATCCCTCCTCGGAGTAGACAAAGTGAAACCACCCTGCCGGGATGAAGAGCTTGTCTCCTGGTGCGAGGTTGTATTCTCTCTTGTGCGCAGTGTAGAACAGTGGATACGTGTTCTGATCTGGGTACTCTTCCGGGATTTGAGAGTACTTACGCTCAGCAAAGAACTCGTTCATTGAATGTTCAAGTGTCAATATCTTTATGTCTCTAGGCGTCTTCAGTCTATTAAAATAATGTCCCTTTATACCATAATGGGTCTGATTATTAACGACACTCTTACTCTCGACAGTGGTCTTCCGTTGACAGGGGGCTACCTCTCTTTCAACGGTGGTCAGGTGGTGAATGTAGAGTACGGTGTGTCATGTGGTCTTCGTGCAACAATTTCTCAGATTTCACCCCCAGTTTCAAATATTCTGAACACTTCAAACACTGCTCCAACCTCAAATGCTTCAGAACCTCCAGATCCATTTTCAGATGTGAAATACACAGTGAGTGGAACATACAGTATATGGATCAATAAAGAAGCAAAGGATACTGGGAAAAAGCCAGTCCAAGTGAAAACCGTGTACTACGGGGTGACTTCAGACCAAGTATCAGAAACTCCTTTCAACTTGCTGTACACATATGTCAAGACAAATTTGTTTCCAAATTCAGTTGAAGCATAGTTAAAAATATATTTATTGTAAGTAACATGGGTCTCATAATAAATGATGAAATTGTACTTGAAAATGGTATGCCAGTGACAGGAGCATATCTTTCATTCAGGAAGAATAGTGTCTCTATTCTCCCTGGGTTGTCTCCGACTATTGCAGTGGGTGCAGGGAACCCCCTCGAGGCGAATAACTACTCCGATGAAACTACAACACCGTACACAGCATGTGGAACATTCAACATTTGGTTCAGTCAGGATGCTGCTCAAAGAGGACTGAAACCAATTCAGTTTGCAAATATAGATTACCAAATCACAAAGGACCAAACACAGACACCTCTCCACACTCTCCTCTATTCATACATAAAAACAAATATGTACAAAAATACAACTGATGTGTAACTAAAATCTCTATACTAATTAGGTATGCCGACCATCACCAACTTTGGCAATGTGGTGAGTCAGGGAGACACCACAGCTACTGGAAATCTGACCATTCAGGGAACTGGTACATCTTCATTTTCAAGTCCCCTTTCTGGTGTTACTATGGCCGGCACACTAGCAGTCACGGGTGTCACCACCCACAGCAGTAACATCATTCCCAATTCTGATTTAGCATGTGGAATTGGAACGGCTGCACAGAGGATGGCCAACATCTACTCCGCAAACATAAATGTGTACTCTTTTGCTAACATATTCACAGCAAACATATGGTCTTCAAATGTGACAAACACAGCCACCTTCCAAAACTCTGTGTACCACTTTCAAAACACCTTCCTCACAGACACCCGCTCTTACATGTCAACCGCCGGTATCATCGTGCCAGCCACCACGGGAACCGCCGGTCTTGGTGGGCCGTCCCTGCTCTTCGCCAACTCCTTCCTCCAAACCGCAAACATAGGCTCATCCACAGCACAAATGGCCATGAATGTCACTGGTAATGTGTACATATCAAACGCAATTAACGTCACAAATATATTCAGCGTCACCACAAATGCATCATACATGAACATCATAACAGGTGGATACGCAAATATGGCTTCTATCAATGTGTTTACAGGTGCAAACATAACACAACTCACAGTCACCACTCTTGCCAATATAATTTCAAGTAACATAGTCACCGCAAACATCCAAACTGCAAATATTGTGTATTCAAATATTCAGAACCTGAATGTGAGTGTCGGTGCAAACACCACATACCTGAATGTAGCCTTCATAGCAAATATCTTTACAGCGAACATCATCACCTCAAATATATTTAATGCAAATGTAGTGTCTTCCAATATTCAGAACCTCAATGTGTCAACAGGTGCAAACATAACCCAACTCGCAGTGACAACTCTGGCCAACATTTCGACTGGAAATATAGTCACGGCAAACCATCAATTTCTGAACACTGTTTTTTCTAATATTTTGAACATAAATGTGTCAACCGGTGCAAACATAACTCAACTCACAGTCACCACACTCTCAAATATAATTTCAAGTAACATAGTCACTGCAAACATCCAATCTGCAAATATAGTCTACTCAAATATTCAGAATCTAAATGTGAGTGTCGGTGCAAACACCACATACCTGAATGTCGCCTTCATAGCAAATATTTTTACAGCAAATATCATCACAGCAAATATTTACAACTCAAATATAGGGTCCTCAAATATTCAAAACTTGAATGTGTCAACAGGTGCAAACATAACTCAACTTGCGGTGACGACTCTGGCCAATATGATATCAAGTAACATTGTCACTGCAAATATCTATTCTGCAAATATAGTTTACTCAAATATTCAGAACCTCAATGTGTCAACTGGAGCAAACACCACATACCTAAATGTCGCCTTTATAGCCAATGTGAATACAGCGAATATTTTGACCGCAAACATCCAAACATCAAACACAGTCTATGCAAATGTACAATATCTTAATGTTTCTTATTATTCAAATTTAGCAAATTTGTCGGTTTCCCAATTTGCAAATATAAATACCGCAAATATTGTGACTGTTTTTCACTCGAATTTGAATGTGTCTTCAAATGCAAATATTTTCAGTGCAAATATATTTTCAGGAAATGTTCAGACGACGCTGAATGTGAGTGGTTTGTTGAGTGCGACTCTTGTGACTGGAAATGGGTCTGCACTTATGAATTTGAACGCGTCGAATGTGACTATGGGTATTCTGCCCTTCAGAAACGACGGCGCAATTGGGCAAGGTGCGACTGCGATATCCATCAACGGTTCAGTAGGAGTTGCAAACCAGTACCTTTCATCCACTGGAAGCAGTCTTCAGTGGGTCGGCCCACCAGCCGCCATCTTCAGCCAAGTCCCAACATCAGTCAACCAAATCTTCTACAATTCTGGAAATGTTGCAATTGGTATTTATAATTGGACGCAATATGGTTCGGGGTTCAACACCTATCCAGGTGTTCCTCTTGATGTGTTTGGGGGTTCTGGAGCAATTTCATTTTCAAATGTGTCTGATGCAAACTACACAGGTATAATACGCATCCTGAACAGTTCCGCCTCATGGCTTGCGAACGGCGGTCTCGAGTTTAAAACAGGTACAAATGTGAACGGGACTGGGCACAGAATTGTGACGACTGAATTATCGGGAGGATCGGGTGTAGCCCCACTCGTCTTCCAAGTCAGATCAAACTCTAAAAATTGGAGTAATGCCATGATTATTCAGAACAATCCTTTGACGCCAGGGTATGTTGGTATAGGTACAGATCCTCTGTTTCAGCTTCACATTTATCAGCCTTCGAGTTCAGCTGGCGCGACGTCAACTCTTCAGTTTAGTAGTACATCACAGACAGCACAATTTAATCTTTCAAATCCTTCGGGGACATCGACTGTTTTGTACTTGAACGGTTCTGCAAATAGTGTGGATGGCCCTGCAAACTCGGCGACCCTCCGGAACAACGCTGGTGACTTGCGTTTGGCAGGTGCTTCCACTCAACCATACATCTACCTCCAGTCCTCGACAAACTCAGTTGGATTCGGAACACAGACCATGGTAGCAAGTTCAAACATTTCATTTTGGTGTCCAAATGTAAGCTCTTCTGGGTTTGCACACACAGTCTCCGCCGACTCCAAGCTGGGAGTCAGCTTGTATGCAGGTGACCCCGGGCAAGGCCAATTTGTCATCACAGGCATCACAAACACAAACAAGAGGCTTGCATTTATGTACGACACATCAAACAATATCTCACTGATCCAGTCTATGACAGCTGGAACTGGAACAAATACACTGATTCTAAACGGGGCGGGTGGCAGTGTTGGTATTGGTTTGACAAATCCAATCCGGCAATTCACAATGTACGGAGAGTTTGCACTTGTGTCGCCTTACTCGGGTGCATTCTTTAATGTGTGTGACGCGGCTGGAAACAACGGTGGTAACTACACCTTGTATCTGAGAGGACTTGGGTCAGGAGGCACAGCTGGAGTCAACATGGCTGGATGTCAGATACTTGCAAATAACACATATTTAGCAGGGACTGTGGGTATAGGAATTGCAAGTCCACTGTATACTCTTCAAGTTGGAACAAATTCAGGAACTATAGGGTCAACAACAATTCACTTGGCAAATTCATACCTTGATTCATCTGGTGCATATGGAGTGCGGTTAGCAGGTATTGATAACGGTTCAAATGGACACAATTTACAAATTCAGACACGCACAACAGCTTCGGGTGGTTTTACAAATTCAGTGACTGTGACATCAGCTGGTAAATTTGGTATTGGTGTTACCGGTCCAACTGGACAGCTTGAAGTGAACACAACTGGAACAATTGGTATTGTTAGTACTGGTTCGATTTGGGGACACCGCATCATCTATGGTAGCTACGGTGTCAGCTCATACCAAGACGGAGGGTCATTTTACTATTTAATTACAAATGCAAATGATCAGTACGGGTCATACAATTCACTTAGACCATTCCATTTCAGTTTGAGTACTGGATATGTCTCGATGGATAACGGATGTACTATTAATGGAGGTGGCACAATAAACGGAGGTGGAACTGTAAATTCGGGTCTCACTGTGAATGGAGGATACAGTGGATACGGTACACAGAATTACTTTGGAGGTTACGGAGCAACTGCCGGAAACGGATTTGACTTTGAGGACCAAGGGACATTCATGCGTATGGCTCAGCGTAATGTTCACTGGTACGATTGGAGCGGGGCAGGTGACTTTTTCTACGTTCACAGTGGATGCATTGGTATTCGCACCGACCAAACATATTCAGTGTTTGATGTCAAGGGTCGAAACTACTACTGGGGATACTATGATGCGGCATCAGGTGGATATTCTCGTTTCACTGGTCTTGAAGCTGATTCAAGTGCAAACGGCCGCGCTCAAAATGTCCTCAATTCAGCATACTCCGATTTAGTTATTGCATCGTCACAGACGAATGCAAATCACGGATCAACTCTTTCATTCACTACATACAATTCCGCATCATCAGACTATCGCAAATTTGTCATTAACCAGACTAACTGGTCAGGAGATGCAACTGGGACTGGTGGGTACGGAGATCGACTCATATTTGATTGGCTCGACGGGGCTTATACAAATCCTCACAGCGTTGTCGGGACGGCCGGTGGTACACTTACAATATATGGGCGTGGCAAATCACTTGGTATAAACTATATCCGTACACCAGGATATAATCTTCACATTAGCGGAAACGATTATGCAACAGGTGGTCGGTACACGAGCGACTATTTCCGTGTGTATGGCGGAGGAGGTATGTACTGGCAAGACTATGGAGGGGGGTGGTTTATGTCAGACACGACATATATGAGGGTCTATAACGACAAGTGGATTTACACAGGTGGGTGGTTACAAACTGCATCAGGACTCAAAGTGGGTGATGGTCGCACAATCATTGACAGCAGTTACAATCACTACGGTTGGTTCAGACCATACAATGATGGTTGGCACTATTGCAACGCCGGGTACCGCCGGTTCTACTTTGCAAACGCTGGACGCACATATATCGAGGGAAATAGCGGTGTTGAAATTCGTAGGTCAGATGATACCTATGTTGCAATTTTTAACGACGATTTATCAATAGACTTCCGCAGCACGGTCCGTATGAATGGACAACTCCAAACACAGGGGAACAGCATAGTCATGGGAAGTGGAGTTCTTACATTCCAGAACAACAGTACTATATATGACGATGCTCAATTGAAAATCGTGACAGACGATAACATATACTTTTATGCTACAAGCGAATTCCATTTTTACAACGGTGGTTCTATTAAATGCGATGCTGATATCATTGCGTATGCGTCCGATGAGCGTATCAAGACACGACTTGGTGTCATTGACAATGCTCTCGACAAGGTGAAACAGCTGACTGGGTTTTACTATGAGCACAATGAGCTCGGTAAAAAGTTTGGATTCAATGACGGTGGTATCAAGGTGGGTGTGAGTGCACAGGAAGTCCAGAAAGTAATGCCAGAAGTTGTCAAACCGGCACCTTTTGATTTCGCACTCGGAGTGTCCACGTCAGGTGAGAATTACCTTACAGTTCAGTATGAAAAGCTGGTCCCTCTGCTCATCGAGGCTCTCAAAGAGGAGGCACAGAAACGGGAAGAATTAGAGAAGCTGGTTCAAAAACTTCTTAACAAACAATAGAATGGGTATTCTTGTTAAAAATGGGATTCTTCCAGACGGGATCGCTGTGAGTAATGTATATATGTGCTTTAGAGGGGAGGTCGTATATGTTACACCGGCAAGAAAACCAAAGTTTATAATAGACTGCAATTACAGAGTATATTCAACTGAGGACAAGAATAATATATCATATGATATTCGTGTTCCTATTCAAGCCTGGACAGATGATATTTCACAGGGGGTCTACAGCTATCTTTATTCAAAACTCACGAGCGTTTATCCAGACTCTACAAATTTATTGTGAAAGAGTATATATGGGTATCTTTGTCCCCAGTGCAACACTTCCATCTGGAATTACTGTAAGTAATGTCTACATGAGCTTCACTGGTGAGGCTGTATATACTGCCCAAGTTCAAGACAAGGGCCCGAACCAATGGAGAATTCAGTCAAATTACAAGGTTTTCAAGGATCAAATCTCGGCCAGGCGCGGCAACTCAAACATTCGTATTAATTTTGCAACATCTGTTGACATTTTTGAAAAGAATCCATATGATTTACTCTATACTGCACTCAAGCAAGAGTACCCGGGTTCTACAGATGTTATTGAGATGGGACAGGAACCAAAGACAAGTAATCTTACCGTCTCGAATGATACGCTTGTGGCTCTTTACAAAGACTTGAATAATGATTCAAATACATTTGTTATTACCGAAGGGACGAGTAACTTGGTGCTCACAGTTGATGCCTTTTCTCAGCTTTCTAATGTGATAAACTCATTTACATTTGTCGTCGAGGAACCTACTCCTGATCAACCTCCCACCACTTTGTAAATCCGGTTTTATCCACTAATTTATAAATAAAATCAAGAGGGTAAGAGTTCCACAGGTACAGCAAGTCTCTGTCCTCGGGTGGAAACAAAAGGACCCTTTTCGTGCCCTTCACCTGACATAACCAAACATCGTTATAATCATAGTGAAGGGCAGTCGTTATGTGACCAAAACTTATAGAAACTGCTGAATTAATCAGCCTCGTATTATGTTCAGGCTTCAAATTATCTAGTTCAGGTGAATAATTTAGTAAAATATATTCATCTGTTTTTGAGTCTTTGATGAATTTTTCAAGTGTCTTTTTAGAGCCTTTCATGTCCGGAAATCTGTGACATATGTTGTCTGATGCAAATATTTTGTTTTTATTTTTTGATACATTCATAATCTTTTCAGGACCTAGAAAACTTGTCAGGTCTTTTATTTCAGGGACTACACTCGGTACGATTTTGGGAGTGATTTTCCCACTCTTTCCTTCTATCCAGTCATCTTGGTGTCTAAAAATAAAGTGAAAACTTGCATTCAGACCACACTCCTCGTTTGGCTCTTCACTAAATATAAAGTGAAACCACCCAGTCGGTATAAACAACATGGACCCTTCCTTGACAATAAACTCCTGTCTCTTCGCTTTGTAATACAAGGGGTACAGATCTTTCGATGGAAACTCTTCTGTTATTCTTGATTGTCTAATTTCGTAAAAGAATTGACTAAGATCCATTACTTTTGTTTAAGATTTTATTCAAAATTAAATGATATTGCTATTTTTGGTTCTGAACTGGGGTTTGGAGGGAATCCGTGCAGGACCCATCCTTCGAACAAAAGTAACTTTTTGGTTTCAAGGGGTTCGTTCCATTCGTTTCCGAGAAGTGTCCACTTGTCGTACACAAATTTCAAAAAGTAACCGTCGGGGTGTTGTGGAATGTTCACATAGTACACACCGCTTATAGGGTGTGTCCCGTGAGTATGTGTGCCGTGGTAGTCTCCACGGTACCCCACAGTTGCCCACATACTGTGAATCTTAAACTTTCTGTCCGTGCCCACAAGCCGGGCGTACCTCTCCACAGCCTCTTCAATTTTGGTTCTAAATTCAAAAAAGACAGGGTTACAGTGGATACAACCAGGTTCCCAGAATGTAGTCTTGCTCGCAGTGCCAATAATTTTAAAAATCTCATCGGACATTTGCTTGTTGTACTCGTCGGATATGTTTAGTTTGTCTCTGTACAACAGGCAAGGGAAGATACCCCCGGGTTCCATATGGTTTATTTTTTTAAAATCTCTATGTAGATGATTGAGGCTTGGTTTCCCACATTAATTTACAAAGAAAATTTGGGTCCACTTGTGGATAATCAAGCACTTTACAAAAAAGCCCTTGAACTAAAACAGAACACTCCAAAGTCTCGTGATTGGGACGCATACAGTACACTTGCCTCAGTGAACATCAGGGACGACCCTCTTATTTCAGATTTAATTTCAAAATGTAAAGTGCATGTACTTTACTTTGTGAGAGAGTTGGGTGCAAATGAGTTCAAGACAATCAGGTGTAGCGAGTGCTGGTTCAATTTATATGAGAAAAATGATTACCAAGAAATTCACACCCATATGAATTCACACATCAGTCTTGTGTACTATGTAAAAGTACCATCTGAATCAGGAAATATTGTTTTTAATTCACCGACATATCTTACAGATTTATTCAGAACATCTTGTACCCGTGACATGACCACAGCGACATATACTCCAAGTGAGTCAGATGTTATGATTTTCAAGTCTAATGTTGCTCATCGAGTCACCCCTAACAGGACGGACAGTCACAGAGTCTCAGTCGCTATGAATTTTATTCTAGAATAATAGTAAAATGGGCATACTAGTACCTGAATTTGCTTTACCTAATGGAACTCTGTTTAGTAATGTTTATATTTCATTTAACAATGCTGTAATATATACACATCCGGTTGCTGGGAGGGACTATATGATGTCTTGTATGGCACGAGTGTACACCTCACCCGACGAGTTGAGCACCCCCATCTATGAATTTCCAGTTGAAATTCCAAATTCAGACTTGAGCAAAGGTCCTTTTCTCAACATGTACGGTGCTCTCAAGGCGCTTTTCCCTCTTGGAACGGATTATCAAAACTAAACCATCCAGTAACTATGTACTTTGTTTGTGTCCGTGAAGGAATTCCTTTGTGTGCATGTGTCCAATCAACTGGCCATATAAGTGTCTTGCCTTTTTGAGGCTTCACTTTTATATTTTGATATAAAAATTCAGTTTCACCTTCGTCATCAACATCGTTCAGATATGTCATAAACACAAGAAACCTCGTAAGATTTTTAATTTTAGGATTTCCCCGTTCACAGTGCCACTTTTTGTACCATTGACCTGGAATATATTTTTGAACATTTATGCTTTCAATAATTGACCATTTTTCTACTATCAAGTCACACATCTCATATGTCTGCTTGTATTTTTCGACACATTTTTGCAACTCTTCTATGTAGACAGTTTTGAGCGGTTCAGCCAAAAAGGTGTCTGTAGAGTCTTTTATTTCTTTCCTAACACCCGCACCTGTAAGACCGGGACCTTTCGGTGTTGATTCCGATTCAAAATATTTTATAATCTCATCACATAAATTTGGATTTATAAAGTATTCGCCTATAAAATTCATTCTATTAGTTTCCAAGCTATTGTTTTTCTTAAATCTGGCACATGGGTGGAGGGTCCGAGTCCCCTGTGTAAAATGTCCGACTTGAATAGAATACCGTGATTTGTGTACGGGAATTGTGATAAAATTCCGTATTCAGTTTTGAACTGGGTCGTACCCCCCCAGCTTTCAATTTGCTGTGGTTCTATAACATTCGTGTACAGTAAAAAGGTCCATGTCCCCGGTCGCACATCGTCGTGGTGGAATTCTCCGTCTTGTCCTCGAGTTTGACCATTTGCATACACCTTGTACAGTGTACTAAACTTCCTTTTTGTAATATGTTCAATGTAACTTTTCAAGTATTCGGTAAAAAACTTGTCATCCATAAGTTCCATGTACCAAAACTTGGGTACAGGGTCATCTGGGTGAGACTTCCCGGTAAAGACCCAAGATCTTTTTGTCAAAACTTCCTGAATGTGTTGAAAATCTTTGTACTCTGTGCAGTTTGGGAAGTGATATATTTCGGGCTTGTCCTGGTTCGGGCTCACAAACTGTGTAATTGCCCACCGACCACTCCCCTTGACCATTTTTACTTCATGCTCTGTCGTTGATGGAAACACAAGCAAACAATTATTCTCTATAGGAACCCTAAATTCTCCAAAATATAATTCACCTCCATCAAAACTCTTCGGCTCTTTCCAAACATAATATATTGCAGTAACTACCGACTTGTCACGATGAGGTTTGTAGTACCCTCCATCCTCGTAATAACTTACCAAAGTTCTGTCGTACACATCCTGCTTTAAGTAGTCATAAAACCAATTATTTTTAGATAGTTCCCATGCAACTTCACCAAACAGCTTTCTATTCAACTTTATTAGTACATTTTCATCATTCTGTATAAAGAGACCTTTGTTTTGTTTTCTCAGTTGTCCACTTATGTTTCTTGCAGATCCTGTATTCTCGGGTGTCTGCAATTCATTTTTTAAATTTTCCAAATTTTGAAGTATCTGATCAACTTCATCTTCAGTGTAATAATCATTTATTATACAGAATGTGACTGGGTATGTGAAGAATTGGTACTTCATACTAGTACAAGTGTTTAAATCTTTAATATGTAATACCTCCGATGTACCATGAGCCTGTAACTGTTTGTCCCGCTGGTCCACCCGAACTTCCAGCATTTCCACCAGCTTGTCCAGAGTTTCCACCGGGTGCTCCGTTGTTAGCACCTCTGTTTCCTCCGCCGTTTCCACCACCTTGACCTCCTGTATAACTTCCACCAGCATTTCCTGCATTTCCTGCATATCTAGCATCTGGGCCGGGTCCTGCTGCACCGTACCCCCCTCCTCCTCCTCCACCGCCCCCTCCCGACGGACTAAACTGACTCTGAACGAGAAGTCCCTGATTAGATCTATTTCCCTGATTTCCTGCCCCACCGCCACCGCCACCGCCAACAACATAGTACCCTTGCGAATTAAATTTAAATTCACTGACGTACCCTTGAACAGTGAATGCAGGGCTTCCGGCACCTGCCGCAGGTCTTGTGTTCTGACCCTGGAGATTACCCGCCCCACCACCACCGGACCCAGTAGTTTGTGTAAAGTTTCTTACCCACATCCTGTTCCCAGAAGTTTGAAGATACACAGATTGTACAGTTTGACCTTGACCTTGATTATAAAAAATTGAAGTCGAAGCATTGTTAGTCCCATAAGTCCCACCTTGCCCTTGGATATAAGTATATGATTTAGCTGTCACGCCACTTAGACCTCTCGCCCCCTGAGTCGAA
>Ga0214206_1000403_pt1 | contig 11968 bp, 9 predicted proteins | sample TroBogEpilimnion_26_FD_153044 | JGI IMG/M metagenome (GOLD analysis project Ga0214206, IMG submission 153044) | Freshwater microbial communities from Trout Bog Lake, WI - 07JUL2009 epilimnion | ecosystem: Environmental > Aquatic > Freshwater > Lake > Epilimnion/Euphotic zone | place: Trout Bog...
TAGCTGGGGTGTGTCGTGGTAGGGGCGTGCGGCCCGCGCGTCCGAGGATGACCGGGCCGTTCATCCCTACCGATGTCAGGTATTGGCGGTTGGGAAAGCAGTGAGGCAATCAGGCAGCTATGTCGTGACGCGGTCCCGACCCTACCCGTGACAGGTGGAAGCGGTTAGCGGTTGGCGGTTAGGAACACAGAGAGCCGTCCCTACCCAAGGCAATTGAGCCTAGGACAGCACGTGGTGCTGTCCCTACCTCTTACTTCAGGATCGTCCTAAGGAACGTCAGCACTTCGGCAGTGCAAGGGTCGTTCGGCAGGCCGAGGTCGGCGTTGATCTTGCCGTGATTCGTATTCTGGGCGCCGAAGGCCTTGGCGGAGATTCCTTTGGAGGTCAGGGCGCCTTCGAGGCGTTTGGCCTGGTCGGGCGTCAGGGCCGAGGCCGAGTCGTAGAGGATGAGGAAGGGCGGGATGCCTTTGCCGGCGGCGACGTGGGAGACGGCGGAGTAGTCGGCCCAGAGCTCGGGCTTGCCGCCGAAGATCTCACGGTGTCCGTATTTCGGTTCCGGTTTGCCGGCGGCCTTGCGATTGGCCGTGGCGAGCTCGATCACCGCCGGGATGTCGAACGTATCCGCGTCGACCGGCACGCAGCCCTTGAACATCGCGAGCAAAAGCCCTTCGGCCTTCAGCGGGCGTTCATCGATGGCCAGGTACGCGGCCAGCTGGGCGCCGGAAGAGTGGCCCATGATCACGATCCGGTCCGGGTCGCCGCCGAATTCGGCGGCATGGTCGTGCGTCCAGCGGAGGGACTTCGCGATGTCGGCGAAGATCTCGTTCATCGGGACGGCCTTCACGTAGCGGTGATTGGTCGAGACGAAGACGTAGCCCAGGTCGGTGAAGAACTTCGGCTTCAGCTGGACGCTGGTCTTTTCGCCGCCTTGCCAGCCGCCGCCATGGATCCAGAAGATGACCGGCGTCGGCTTGGCCGGCTTCGTCGCAGGCGCGTAGACGTTGAGCGTCTGCCGGAATTCGGTCGTGCCGGCGTAAGCCACGTCGGCCTTGGTCGGCGCGATCGCCGGAGGGACGTCGGCGGCGAACAGGGAAAGGGAAGTGAGGAGGAGGGAGGCAAACATAGAGTTTGGAGTATAGAGTATCGAGTATGGGGGAGCGGGAGACGGGAAGGGGGCGATGGCTTACTTTGGTTCGACGGTGATGGTGGCGCCTTTGATGGTGTGTTTGAAGTCGGCCAGCAAGGAGAGGTGTTTCATCAGCTGGCCGACGGTGACATTCGTGAGGCTGATGCTGACCAGACGTCCTTCCAGTTCGCCTTTCGGGTCAACCAGGACCATGTCGATCAGTTCGCCTTGGTTGTACGCCTTGGCGCGGATGACCTGGAGCACGTTGACCAGCTTGGCGTCCTTGAGTTCGAAATGCTCGAACTTCACCGCGGCGGCGTCTTTCGCCGGCACAGGCTTGGGCAGGGAGGCAGGCGCCGTCGCGGGTTCCTTGGTCTGGGCGAAGGCCAGCGACGTGGCGAGGGCGAGCAGGGCGAAGGCGAGGCGCATGGGATGAAACTGGCCGATGCGGGGCCGCGGATGAAGGATAAAAGCACGGCAGGCGGGCAGGGGCGGGGATTCGGCCAACAAACCCCTTTCCTCCGATTCATAATAGGGTTACCAAATCCCATGCCCCTGATGCGTCTGCTCGCTTCACTCTGCCTGGCGGCCGGCGTCTTCGCGGCCGAACCGGGCGTGGTCCGCTCGGAGTTCATCTTCGAGACGAATCCCGTGCCGAGCTGCCATGCGACCACGATCGTCGAGGCTCGTGACGGCTCCTTGGTGGCCGCTTGGTTCGCCGGCACCGCCGAGGCCAATCCGGATGTCTGCATCTGGACGGCCCGGCAGGTAGACGGCAGATGGGCGGCTCCGGTCAAGGTCGCCGAAGGTTTGCAGTCGGACGGTAAAAGATTCCCATGTTGGAATCCGGTCCTCTTCCAGCCGAAGGAAGGTCCGCTGCAGCTTTATTACAAGGTCGGTCCGAATCCCGTCCAATGGTGGGGCCTGCTGCGCCTCAGCGAAGATAACGGCAAGACCTGGGGCGAAGCGCGACGGCTTCCGGAGGGCATCCTCGGTCCGATCAAGAACAAGCCGGTGCAGCTGAAGGATGGCACGATCCTTTCGGGCAGCAGCGCCGAAGGTTTCAAGGTCGGTCCGTCATGGCAGATTCATTTCGAGCGGAGCCGGGACAACGGACTCACCTGGGAGAAAGTCGCGGTCGAGCAACCGGCCACTGGTCCGGCCTCGATCCAGCCCAGCATCCTTTTCCTGCGCGACGGCGGACTGATGTCGGTCGGGCGGACCAAGAACGCCAAAGTCTTCAGCACGGTCTCCTCCGACCAAGGCTCGACTTGGTCCAAGGTCGATCTCACCGATCTGCCCAATCCTAATTCCGGGACCGATGCCGTCACCTTGAAGGATGGGCGGCATCTTCTGATCTACAATCACACGCCCAAGGGTCGTAGCCCGCTCAACCTGGCCATCAGCAAGGATGGCGTTGCCTGGGAGGCGGCCTTGGTGCTCGAAGACGAACCCAAGGCGGAGTTCAGTTATCCCGCCATCATCCAGTCCGCCGACGGACTCGTGCACGTCACCTACACCTGGAAGCGGAAGCTCGCGAAGCATGTCGTCATCGACCCGGCGAAGATCGTCGCGCGACCGATGGAAGGCGCGGCGTGGCCCAAGGCTTCGACCGGGCAGGTTTCACCTTCAGCCGCCCCTTTGCCCAAATGAAACGCCGCGATTTCATCCATGCATCGGCCTTGGCCTTTTCCGCCGCGCTCCTGCGTGCCCAAACCGCCGATCGCCCGCTGACCGTCGGGGTCATCGGTCATACCGGCCAGGGCAACTATGGGCATGGCGAAGACGCTGTCTGGCTCAAGATCCCGCAGACGAAGATCGTCGCTGTCGCCGACGCCGATCCGAAGGGGCTGGCCATCGAAGCCAAGAAGCTCGGCGGCGTGAAGGCTTTCGCCGATTACCGCCTGATGCTGGCCGAGGCCAAGCCGGACATCGCGGCCATCTGCGCGCGCCATATCCATGAGCACCGCGACATGATCGTCGCGGCCGTCGAAGCCGGCGTGAAAGGCATCTACATCGAAAAACCCTTCGTGCGCACCTTGGCGGAAGCGGACGAAATCGCGAAGCTCTGCGCCGAGAAGGGCGTCCGGCTCGCCATCGCTCATCGCAACCGCTACCACCCCGTGCTCGAGACCGTGAAGCAACTCGTCGCCGCCGGCGAGATCGGGGAACTCAAGGAAGTGCGCGTCCGCGGCAAGCAGGACCAGCGTGGCGGCGGTCTCGATCTCTGGGTGCTGGGCGGGCACGGCTTCAACCTTGCGACGATCTTCACCGGCCCCGCCGTCTCGTGCGAAGCCACCGTCCTGGTAGAAGGGCGTCCGGCCACGAAGGCGGATATTCATCTGGGCGACGAAGGCGTCGGCCTCATCGTAGGCGACGAGGTGCATGCCCGCTACGAAACCAAGGGCGGCATCCCGATCTTCTTCGACTCCAAGAAAGGCAGCTGGAAGCCCGGCACGCCTTTCGGGGCCCGCCTGATCGGCACCAAGGGCGTCATCTCGTTGCAGATCGACGAGGAACCGCTGGCCGTGTTGGAACGTGACGGCATCAAACTTTGGGTCACGACGGGCGGCGTCGGCAAGCCGGAGCCCATCGCTGATATCAAACTTGTGAACGGCGGACACCATGGCGCCGTGCGCGACCTGCTGGCCGCTATCGCCGACAAGCGTGAGCCTCTTTGCGGCCCGGAAGCCGGACGCGAGACCGTCGAGATGACCCTGGCCGTCTTCGCGTCGTTCGCCGCCGGCGGCAAGAAGATCGCGCTTCCGCTGGCGGATCGCCAGCATCCGTTGCGCTAGGCGCTCAGCGGACGGTCGCTTCGCAGACCATCTCCAGGATCCGCGGGATGCTGTAGGTCTCGTAGGCTCCGTTCTTGGGCGGCGTGGGCGGATTCGTATGCGTGCCGAAATTATCGGCGGGCTGCGGGAGACGCGTCAGCTCCGGGTTCCACTGTCCGTCCTTACCGCCCATCTTGTAGATCACGAGGTCGAGCGAAGGCACGACGTAGAGGCAGAAGCCGCCGGCGCCCGTCTTGTAGAAGGCGTCGCGGGGCGCGCCGAGGATCTGGCCGGCCTGGTTGTGTTCGAACTGCAGGCTGAAGGGGAAGTGCGGGTTGTAGGGCAGCGTCTGCTGGCAGAGCTTGATGTAGTCGGCCGGGATGAGCTGCTGGCCGTTCCAGCGGCCTTCGTGGGCGAGGCAGTAGCCGAAGCGGGCGGCATCCGTCGCATGCAGCGCGATCGAGCCGGCGCCGTTGGCATGGGCCATCGTCACGTCGCCGCGGTAGAGGCAGTAACCCCAGGCGCCCCAGCCCATCGGTCGGGCGAACTTCTCGTCGATGAAGGCCGGCAGTTCCTTGCCCGTCACGCGGCGCAGGACCATCGAGGCGATGTGCGGAGCAGGGGAGGAATAAGAGTAGCCTTCGCCCGGAGCGGTCCAGAGGGGCACTCGGAGCGAGGAGCCGTCGACGTCGCGGATGTCCTGGCCTTTCGAAGGCTTGAGCGGCTGGGCCGTGCCGCGGACGACCGCGGAGGGCGTGGCGCCTTCGCCGTTGTGGCCTGAGGTCATGCAGAGCAGGTGGCCGAGACGGATGTCGGCTTCGCGCGGGTCGCGGAGCGGGAACGCCTCGGGGAGGAATTCCTGCGTGTAGACCTTGGTGTCGAGGCCTTCGGGGAACTTCGACTTGTATTCGTGCAGCATCACGCCGCAGGAGATGCTCGTGAAGGCCTTGCCCGTGGAGGCCATGTCCGGGTTGGCGTTACGGTGGGCCTTGCCGAAATACTTCTCCAGCACCAGGTAGCCCTTCGAGATCACGACCAGTCCGCCGTTCTCGGTGTTCGAGCGTTCCGTCGCATGGTAGGCCTGCTCGAGGCGATCGAGGTCGATGCCGGCCAAAGCGCGGGCTTCGGCCTTGTCCTTCGGCGTGCGCCAGCCGCCCTGGGCGTCGGAGGGCGGGAAGTATTCGGCGGCCGAAACGGAGCCAGCGACGAAAAAGGAGAGCAGGAGGGCGAGACGCATGGAGGAAGGATGGACGATGACGGATGAAAGATGAAGGATGAAACCGACGGGCGCATGGGCCGGGAAGCCGGCTTCGGTCAGGGTATGACCGGCCGGCCGGCCCGGTGTTCCGCCGCATCTGATTGGCGTTGCGAGAACCAGCCGAGGCTGGACAATGAGCCCATGGACAAATCCAAGGCACGTATCTTCCTGCGAGTCAGCCTCGTGGCGCTGTTCTTCCTGCTGGTGCTCCTGATCGGTCTCTCTTTCGTCAGCGACAAGTTGCTCCCCGATGAGCTCGCCGAGTGGAACCGCCGCAACAACGGCGGCGACCTGAAACTGACGGATATCCTGGGACTACTATTCTGGATCGGCGGCCTCGTGCTCCTGTTCATCAGCATGGTCGGCCTGTTCTTCTATCAGCGTTGGTCTGCCTGGATGATGCTCATCGTCCTGTTCGTCACCTCCTTGCAGGTCCTCTTCAGTCCGACCGTCGAGCCCGGACTGCTTTCCTTTCTCGGCGGCTGGGCGGATACCCTCACCGGTTTGATCCTCGGCCTGGCGTTCTTTACCGACGCCTTGGGCGAAGCAGCCTGAGGTGGCGGGATGGGGTAGGGGTAGGGGTAGGGGTAGGGTGCGGCCTGCAGCTTAATATGAGATGAAACTATCAATCCTCCGGTGGGGTTCTATAGTCAGTGAACCCCTCTATGCGCCTCTTCGCCCTGATTGCCGGTCTTTCCCTGGGTCTCTCAGCTCAGGCCGCTGTCAAGCAGGCCGGCAAGAAGGCCGCCGACCCCGTCATCAAGGTCGTCGCGCCGCCCGCGGCCCCGGTGGCCCCCCTGGGTGAACGCACCGCCATCTGGCATACCTGGACCGACAAGGAAGGCCAGAAGGTCGAAGCCCAGTTCTGCGGCCTGTCGGGCGACTACATCACCATCCAGACCCGCGATGGAAAGACCTATCATTTCAAGACGGACATCCTGATCCCTGAGGACGTCGAATTTGCAGCCAACTGCGTCGTCCGTAATCGTCAGAACAGCTTCAGCCCCGCGATCATCGCCTCGGCCGCCGCCGACATCGACCGCCTCGTCGGCACCGTGCTCACCGCCAACCAGCAGGCCCTCAACGCCCCCGCCACCGACGAGCAGTTCCTGCGCCGTATCTACATCGACGCCGCCGGCCGCGTCCCGACCGCCAAGGAGGCGGCCACCTTCCTGGCCAGCACCGCCCCGGACAAGCGTGCCAAGCTGATCGACGAACTCGTGTTCTCGCCCAGCTATTCCATGCAGATGTTCAACTGGATGGCCGATCTCCTCCGCGTGAAGGACACCTTCGGCAAGGGCGTGCCGGCGTTCACCTTCGAGGATTGGCTCAAGACGCGCATCGCAGCCAATACGCCTTGGGATAAGCTCGTCTTCGAGATGGTCACCGCCGACGGACGCCTGTGCGACAACGGCGCGACCGGCTTCATGCTCTTCGACGCCGAGATGCCGCTCGACGGCGTCTCGAACCTCATGACGACCTTCCTGGGCACGAACATGGCCTGCGCGCAGTGCCATGACCACCCGCTCGCCGAATGGAAGCAGCGCGACTTCTACCAGATGGCCGCCTTCTTCGGCGCGACCAGCGGCAAAGACAGCGCGATCCTGGGCGCCGTGAACAAGGCCGCCAAGGGCGACAGCGGCCTCCCGAAGGCCGCCGTGAAGAAGATCGCGGAGATGAACTCCTTCCGCCTCGAGGACATGGAGAAACAGAAGCTGACCTTCCCTAAGGATTATAAGTACAAGGACGCCAAGGCCGGCGACCCCGTCTCGCCCGCGCTCATCGCCTGGGAGAAGGGCGACAAGTCGCTCCCGATCTACAACGTCAACACCAAGAGCCCGGCGCAGCTCCGCGACCAGTTCGGCCACTGGCTGACCAGCCCGCAGAATCCGCGCTTCGCGACCAACATCGCCAACCGCATCTGGAAGAAGGCCTTCGGCCTCGGCGTGATCGAGCCCGTCAACGACATCGACGACCTCACCGTGGCGAGCAGTCCGGAACTCATGGCCCATCTGACCTTCGTCATGAAGGCCGCCAAGTTCGACCTCCGCGAGGTGCAGCGCGTGATATATAACTCCAAGACCTACCAGGCTTCCGCCAGCGCCACCCCCGACCTCGGCAAGGCCAAGTATCTCTTCAACGGTCCGATCGTCCGTCGCCTGAGCGCAGAGGAAGCCTGGGACAGCCTGATCGTGACCGCGGTAGGCACCTACGCCGACAACGTGCTCCTGCGCCGCGGCGACGACCTCAAGGCCATGGCGCTGCCGGCAGGCAAGGTCACTCTGGCCGAAGTGAAGAGCGCCGTCGAGCGCACCCAGAAGGCTTTCGCCGGCGGGGGTAAGGCGGCCGGAGGCAAGAAGGCCGCAGGCGGCTCCACGCTCGGCCTCGCCAACGGCTACGAAGGCGCCAAGCCGGTCAGCCGATTCTCGATGATGCTCGCCCGCGCTAGCGAGCTCCCGCAGCCTTCGCCCGAGACCCACTTCCTGCGCATGTGGGGACAGGGCGACCGCCTCCTGGCCGATTCCTCGACCAATGACGGCAGCGTGCCGCAGGTCCTGCAGATGATGAACGGCTCGGTCGGCAAGCTCGTCGCCGACACCCGTTCCGCCGCCGTGATGGACGCCATGAAGGAGAAGACCACGGACGGCCAGATCACGTCGCTCTATCTTTCTTATCTCTCGCGTAAGCCGACCTCCAAGGAGCTGGCCGCGGCCGGCAAGTCCCTCAAGGACGGCATCGGCCTGACGGACCTCGCCTGGGTCTTGGCCAACACCCGCGAATTCCTATTCGTCCAATGAGCATCATCCCCTCCGCTAATCTCTTCCGTAACCCCGAAGACCGTCGCAGCTTCATCGAGAAGTGCGCCAAGGTCTCGTTCGGCCTGAGCGTCCTCCCGTTCTTCACGCGCATCGCCGAGGCCGCCGAGGCTCCGGGCGCCGTCAAGGCCCCGAACGCCGACCTGCCGGGCTTCGGCAAGGCCAAGCGCGTGATCTTCCTGCAGCTCAACGGGGGCATGTCGCACATCGACACCTTCGACCCGAAGACCGGCCCGACCAAGGGCCCTGGTTCGGCCGTCTCCGCCAAAGGCGACATGCAGCTGACGTCCTATCTGCCTGAGACCGCGAAGATCAGCGACAAGATCACCGTCATCCGCTCCATGACGGCCAAGGTCGGCGTGCATGCTTCCGCTTCGTACATCATGCGCACCGGCTTCGAGCAGCGCGGCACCGTGCAGCATCCGACGATCGGCGCCTGGGCCCAGCATTTCCTCGGCGCCAGCCATAAGACCCTGCCTTCGTCCGTGACCGTCAACCGTTCGTCCAACCACGGCAACGGTTGGTTCCCGGCGGCCTATTCGCCCCTGCCGATCCTCAATCCCACCGACGGCCTGCTCGACACCAAGAGCGCGGTCGGCGAAGAGCTCGTCGCCAAGCGCGCCGGCTTGCTGGCGCAGCTGGACACCGGCTTCGAGGGCAAGCCGATGGACGAGAACGTGAAGTCCTACAACGAGTTCTACGAGACGACCTTCCAGCTCATGAAGAGCTCGGACCTCAAGGCGTTCGACATCTCCGCCGAGCCGGCCGAGGTGCGCGCCCGCTACGGCAAGAGCAAGTTCGGCCAAGGCTGTCTCCTGGCTCGCCGCCTCGTCGAGAACGGCGTCCGCTTCGTCGAGGTCGCCATCGGCGGCTGGGACATGCACGCCTCGCTCGACGACCGCCTGACCGACGTCGGCGGCGATTTCGACCGCGTCTTCGCTACCTTGATCAAGGACCTCGAGTCCAAGGGTCTCCTGGATTCCACCCTGGTCGTCGTCGCCACTGAATTCGGCCGTAAGCCGAGCTTCGAAGGCGGTGGTCGCGGTCACCACCCGCTCGTGTTCTCGTCCGTCCTCGCGGGCGGTGGCGTCAAGCGCGGCTACGTGCACGGCTCCAGCGACGCGAAGGGCTATGCTCCGGAGTCTGACAGCGTCTCGCCGGGCAGCCTGCATGCCACCATCGCGCATGCCGCCGGCCTGCCGGTGCAGACCGACATCATGACGCCTGCCGGACGTCCGATGCAGGTCGGCAACAAGGCCGCGCCGCAGAAGGGCGTCTTCGCCTAAGGCTTAGGCTGAAGCTTCCAGGACGACGCTGACGGCGAAGCCTGCATCGCGCACCGTGAGGTGCCGCGGCGCCTTAGGCGTGTGCGGATCCCATTCGCGGAGAGGCAGGCGATGGTATTTCAGCGTCGCCTCGTGTCTGGACCAAGCCTCGGCGAAAGCTTCCGGGGAACCGATCGCGGCGGCAGAGGGGCCGAGGTAAAGGCGAGCGACGTCGCGCATGCCTTCGAACTCCGCGACGGAGGCCGCATCGATGCCGACCGAACTTCCGTGGGCGATCGCGATCCAGATCTCGTTCTCCACGTAAGAAAGGCTCAGGCAGAGGTCCACGCAGCCGTCTAGGCGTGGGCCGGTGGCTTCTTCGACCAGGTTCGGGTTGAGGAAGCCCCAGGCGCGGACTACCTCCAGGACGGAACGGCGGGCGAGTGCGCGCAAGGCCGCGCGCGGTGCTCGTTGGGTGATGCGTACGACCGCTACTTCTCCTCGGCTGGGCAAGGCCGGTATCGTAGGCCAGAGGGTCGATGCGTAGCTCATCGTCTGGTCAATTGAGCGGTCGGGCGGGGGAGCCAGTCCAGGATGAGGCCGCCGGGATGTTCTCGCCCTTGGCGACGAGCGTGAGGGGGCCGAGGCGGGCGTCGTCGCCGACCTCGGTGTCGTACAGGATGGTCGAGGCGGCGCCGACGCTCGTACGAGCGCCGATCGAAATCTCGCCGATCTTCATGACGCGGTCTTCGAAGAGGTGGGTCTGCGGACCGCAGGAGTGGTTGAGTTCGGCTTCGTCGCCGATCGCGACGCAGTCGAATTCCGTCACGTCGGTCGTATCCATGAAGACGCGCCGGCCGATCTTCGTGCCCAGCAAACGCAACGCCCAGGGCAACATCGGGGTGCCCCGGAGGAAGTCGAGGAAGTTGGGGACCGCCAAGGATTCATAGACGCAAGTCACCGCTTCGCTCATCCAGACGAACAGCGACCACATCGGGTGAGCTCCGGGGCGGTAGCGGCCGACCAGGAGCCACTTCATCGCCAGGACCAGCGCGAAGGAGGCCAGGCCGTAAAGGCAGCCGGCCACCGAAAGGGCGGCGATGGCCTGCGGCCACTGTTCTTCTTCGGCGTAAGGCATCACCGAGTGGACGATGAGGTAGCCGGTCGCGATGACGAACGACATAGGCAGGACGATGCGCAGGCTTTCGATGAACGTGCGGGCGCACCAACGGCCCAAGGACGGACGGAAGGTCAGCGACACGTCGAAGCCGAGGTCGCCCTCGCGGGCCGGAAGCAGGACCGCAGGGGAACCGAGCCAGACCTGCTTCGGGCGCATGTCCGCATTGGGCGGCGTGCGGGTCTGGACGCCGATCAGCAGGTCGTCGGGGATGATGGCTCCGTCGGCGACATAGGCGCCGTTGCCGAGGAAGGTCCGTCGGCCGACCGACGTGGCATGCAGGGCCATCCAGCCGCCGCGCTGTTCTTCGTCGCCCAGCGTGACGCCGTCGGCCACGAAGGAATCGTCGCCGATCGTCAGAAGGTCCGGGATGACGCCGGTCGCGGTCGAGATTTCCGTCCGGCGGCCGATCTTGGCGCCCATCAGCCGCAGCCAGGTCGAAGCAAAGACCGAAGCGTAGAGCCCGTGCAGGGTCTCAAGGCTGGCATCGAGGATGCGCGCGACCACCCATTTGCGATAATAACCCAGGCTCGTGATCGCCGAAAGTCCGGTGGTAAGGCGTGGCAGGAACAGCCTTTTCAGGCCGGCCGCCATCAGCGACGTCAGGGCGATGAGCAAGGCGCTGGCCGGGATGGCCAGCAGGAAGAAGAACCCGAAGGCGAAAGCCGGCCCCGCGTCGGATTCGAAGATGTCGAAATAGCGTGCGTCGAGCGTGTCGATCAGGATGAACACCGGGAAGACCGGCAGGAAGAACAGGCAGGCCACCGCGAGGGACGTCGCCGCGAAGAGGGCCATCAGGGTGAGGCGACGAAGGCGGCTGGCGGCCGGACGCGGTGGCAGCACGGTGAGGGGCGTAAGCGTCGGCTGAGCGGGCGCACCGGACCATTGTTCGCCTCCGGGGATGCTTCGTCCTGCGGCGAGGCTGCTCATCGCGCCGAGGTGCGCGGAAGGCCCGACCTGAACGTCGTTTTCCAGGACGCAATTGGACTCCACGCAGGCGCCGGCGCCGATACGGACCAAGCCCACGATGAGTTCACCCCCTTCGACGCGGGCGTTATTGATGATCAGGTTGGCGCCTAGGTCGGCTTCGTCCTCGATCACCAATAGTTCCGGGGCGGTGACCACCAAGGAGTCGATGAAGACGTCGCGGCCGATCTTCGCGCCGAGGAGCCTTAGGTAGGCATTGAGCCAAGGGGTGCCGTGCAGCAACCGGATCGGCGCGAGGACGACCAGCTTTTCGGAAAGCCAGAAGCGGAAGTAGGTCAGCCCCCAGAGTTCGTATCGTCCTGGCTTCAGCCTGCCGGTCAGCAGGCGTTTGCCGAGGATGGCGACGCCGAAGGAGAGGATTTCGACCGCGATGAAGGCCGCCAGCGAAAGCAGGATCGCGACCGGGATCGAATCCTCCGGCTCGCCGGTGTTGAAGTGATAGGTGAAGAACGGCGCCAGCCAGGAGGCCATGTGGCAAAGCACCAGGAACGGCAGGCAGAGGCACTGAAGCGCCCCGCAGAGAAAATGCCTGAGCGGTGAGACCGGGACGCGCGGCTTCTGG
>Ga0214206_1000404_pt1 | contig 11961 bp, 13 predicted proteins | sample TroBogEpilimnion_26_FD_153044 | JGI IMG/M metagenome (GOLD analysis project Ga0214206, IMG submission 153044) | Freshwater microbial communities from Trout Bog Lake, WI - 07JUL2009 epilimnion | ecosystem: Environmental > Aquatic > Freshwater > Lake > Epilimnion/Euphotic zone | place: Trout Bog...
ATCCAGCCCGCATCTTTACTGCGGCCAACCAATAGCGCATCGGCGTATCGAGCGACCGGCGGCGGCTTCATGTTTGTGCGTTTGATTGTGGCTTTGCCTTGCGCGGCAAACTTCATAATCATGGCAATTTGGGTCTGACTTGCCTTGCCATACATAGGCATAAGGCGCTCGGCCAAACACCAGCGCAACGCCATTGTGTAGCCCTGCGGAAGCGTGATGTTGTCGTATAGGCCGGTGTAGTTGCTGAAAATTGTGTCAGCAAAAATGTGCATCTCGCCTTGACCAGGATTCGGCCATAGGAAAAGATTGCCAAGCAATTCAGTTGGTTGGTAGTAAAGCGCCTTGGGCCACGGGCCATTAAGCGTCTTCAGGCCAATCATTTCGTATTCTTCAACATTCAACACCGCGACCGGATAATCAAGGCCGCCATTGGTTATAGGCTGGCCGTTAGATGTGGTGTTAATCCGAACAAACGCGGAATTAATGACCAATGGCCGCTGATAGTAGGCATTGATTGTGGTTGACGCTACAGTTTGCGAAATGTTAAGCGTGTACGTTCCAGCTTCGTTGATGTTTCCACCCGCGCCGGTTTGGAATGCCAAAATCTTAGTCCCGTCCGTAATTCCTGTGCCAGTTAGGGTTTGCCCTAATGCGATTGCGCCTGACGTAATAGCCGTGACTGTTAGGGTTGTCCCTGATATTGAACCGGTAAATACTGCGCCAACCTGACCGCCTGGGCCGATGGTGTATTGGGTTTGACCTGATGTAACGGGAAAGATGATTTCCGTCTTGTAGAACGTCATCATGTCCTCGTTAGACCATTGGTCAATGAGGTCGTTCAACATTTCAAACGCATCTTGCGCCGCATCGGGCGTAGGCGTTTCACCGGCTTCTAAAGCGCCAATGTCCTTGAGTGCGCGAGAAATGATGTCAATCGGGGCTGTCATGTCTGCTCCAGGGTAAACACTTGCGGTTTCCAAGGAGGCACAACAGAATTCGACTTACGCGCCAGTTGTTCCTCTAACGCTGATTTTATAACATTTATCCCGTCTTTGTAAGACTCAGCTTCAATCCAATCGGCAACCATTGCCTCGGTCACGTCCACAAAAGGCGTTTTTAGGGTTGGCTCGTTGAAGTACCAATTACCCTCAGTCTCTACCGAATCGTTGTCTACTTGGGCGGTCACATGGTATTTGGCATGAGTAATCAGCCCATCAATAGCGGAAATGTCAAGAATTTTCCATGTAAATAGTGCCATTACTGCATTCCTGTAATTTCTATCCAAGATAGTGTGGCTTCATCCCATGAATACCGTTTGCCATCTGTAGGCATTGCAACAGGCGCTGTCCATTGGCAAGTGTCTTCCATCAGCGTCCAGCTTGGAAATGGCTTTGACGGGATAAACGCATTTCGGCCTTCATCGTAGGTGTAGCCAATGCCAGCGTAGTTCTTACGAATGCGCCCGTTATAGCTGGTTTGCTTCCAATCGCCACCAAACAAGCGTTCACAGAAAGCCGCACCGATGTATTCTTTCTCTGTGCCATGTGCGTCAGAAGTGTCCTCATTGCCAACCACAATCACTTGTGTGACGATGCCGTTTTCAATCTTTGCAAAGTGTGCCATTACATCTCCAATTCTTCCAAAATCTTAACTGTCCAAATGGTAGGGATAGAGTCTTCAAACGCTTTAATCTTTTTCATCGTTGCGTCAATTTCTTCCCATGTTGGGCATGGTCGGTCATCTTCCCAACGTGTGATGGTGCGGTTGCTGATTTCCCATTTGGCATTAGGGCGTAACAATTGCATTGCCGTGTCTATCCCATAAAGTTGGTATTTTTTCATGTTAGTTCAACTTCAAAATAACAATACCGGAACCGCCTGAGCCTCCAGCACCGTCTGTGTTATGAGCAACGCCACCACCGCCGCCACCACCAGTATTTGATGTTCCTGCGGTTCCTGCTTGACCATCTGAAGTTCCTCCAGTGCCGCCACCACCAGCGCCACCTGTGCCGCCATTTGCTGCGGAACCACCTGCACCACCAACGCCACCGCCACCGCCTCCGCCAGCATAAGTAACACTTGAGCCAGAAAGAGAAGAAGCTGTGCCAGCACCACCTGAACCAGATTGTCCAGATGCGCCATTTGCACCTACTGCGTTTGCGCCACCACCGCCGCCAGTAACAAAATTTGCACCGCCAGCATTACCGCCAGTATTACCTTGACTTGGTGAGGTACTTGGCGTGTTTCCTGCACCACCATTGTAATAAGTTGAATTTAATGCGCCACCACCGCCGCCAGAGCCTCCGGTAGAACCTGTAGCCCTTCTGCCACCTTTGCCGCCACCAGTAGAAGTAATGGTAGAAAAAATAGAATCTGAACCATTAACAGCATCATTGGGAGGAGATGCTCCAGCACCACCAGCACCAACAGTTACAGTGTAAGTTGTTCCAGCGGTAACTGATAAACTTGTTCCTGTCCTAAACCCACCAGCACCGCCGCCACCCGACCCAGAACCACTTGCGCCGCCACCACCCGCTACCACCAAGTAATCAACGGTAGAGATGCCTGCTGGTGCTTTCCATGTTGCAGTAGACAGGAATTGAATGACTGTGCCTTTTGGCACGGTGTAAGACAAGATGACAATGCCAGAGCCGCCGCTTGATTGGGTGACTGTGCTTATGTTGTAGTTAGAGCCACCGCCGCCACCGCCGCCAGTATTAGCCGTTCCATTTGTACCAGCAACTTGCGTATTCGGTAAACCCGTACCGCCACCATACGCACCAGCACCGCCGCCGCCAGAGCCGCCAGATGAATTGGAACCCCCGCCACCGCCACCGCCACCACCAGCATAGGTTACAGATGAACCAGAAATGGAAGACGCTGTTCCATTTGCGCCATTGCCAGCCGTTGTGCCTGACGCATTTGACCCGTTTGATGTTGCTGACCCGCCAGCACCGCCGCCGCCGCCAGCGCCAAAACTTGGAATGCTGTTGTAAGCAACCGCAGAACCACCGTTACTACCTTGACTTGGTGATGTTGATGGAGTATTTCCTGTACCGCCCGAACCCGCAGTTGTTGAACTAGCACCACCACCACCGCCTGACCCTCCATTTCTGCCAGTATCAGGAGCGCTTGCACCGCCGCCACCGCCGGTAGACGTAATTGTGCTAAATATTGAATTATTGCCATCTTGCGCTGATGTTGCGCTAGAAGTGCCACCGCCGCCAGCACCGCCTGCACCAACTGTGACGGTGTATGTTGTGCCAGGTGTTACTGACAATCCTGTGCCAGTTCTGAAACCGCCGCCGCCACCGCCACCACCCCTATTTCCTGACGTACCACCGCCGCCAGCCACAACAAGGTAATCTACAGCGGTAACACCAACAGGGCATTTCCATGAGCCAGACGCAAGGAATTGCTCAATAACTAAGTATCCTCCCGCGCTGCGGGTGATGAAAAAGTTTTTAGATGCAAACATTATGCAAACGCCTGTGCTGCGGAACCATACCAAACAGAACCATTAGCCACAAATGTCAAAATATCAACGGCTGATGCTGTTGCCGTAATAGTCGGCGCAGTACCGCCAGGCCATTTCACGCCGGTGAATGTTGCTGTGGTCATACCGGAAGATGCCTGAGTCAGAATCAAGATGAATGACTTGCCAGCAGTTGCCGTAGGCATAGTAAACGTGCAAGGCGTAGATGCTGTAAGGGTTGCAGTCAACACTGTACCGTTTGTTAGCGCCAAAGTGCTTGAAGAACCAACAGTCCCAACCGCTTGCAAGGTTTCCACATAGTTGGTCACCGTGGGATTGGTCAGCGTTTTGCTGGTCAATGTTTGCGTTGAACCAAGATTTACCAATGTATCAGTCGCGGCAGGGAATGTGTATGAATATGCCCCTGACACCACAAAAGTAGAAGCAAAATTTCCTGAAATGGTCAATGTGCTTGCAGCATTGTTTGCAATGCCCGTTCCACCATTTGCCGTGCCCAATATGCCCGTCACACCTGTCGTAAGCGGCAATCCGGTCACGTTTGTCATTACGCCACTTGCAGGAGTTCCCAAAGCTGGCGTGACCAAAGACAAAGAATTTGCCAACATGGTGCTGGAAACCGTGCCGGTATCGCCCGTGGTAACAATTGTTCCAGTTGTAGCGGGTACAGCAATATTAAATGTGGAGGCGGTATTAGGGCCGTTCAGGTTAACCTGACCACCTAGCGCTGCTTGAAAGACTAAGGTTCCCATGATTTACTCCTATGGTGCAATGATTAGCTGGTTGGCGGTCAATGCGCCGGTGCTAGGGTTGTATTTAAGTTTGGTTGATGACGTGGTTGCAGCTTGATTCCCAGACGATGTGCTTACGAAAATTGGGTAATAAACTGCGTTTGTGCTTGTGTTGTCCGTAATGGCAATATTTGTGGCGTTTGTGGCCGTAGTTGCCGATGTCGCGGTGCTTGCATTGCCGGTCAGCGCTCCAACAAATGTCGTGCTAGTGACCGAGGTTAGCCCCGCAATAGTCGTAGCTGTGCCTCCCAAACTGACCGAGGTGGAACCTATTGTAATTGACGAATTTGTCAGCGCACCATTGGGAATGTTAGTCAGAGATGCGCCCGAACCGCTAAACGTAGTGGCTGCCAATAGTCCGGTGCTAGGCGTATATTGCAGCTTAGTGGAACTAGTGTATTCCGTGGAAATTGTGCCGCTAGTTTGGTTCGCAAACAATGGATAACGCGCCGACGCGGTTGTCGTATCGTCCGTCACCGTTATGGATGCCGATGCCGTTGTCCAGGTTGGCGTGCCCGAACCAGCCGAGGTTAAGACTTGCCCAGAAGTGCCTGCCGCAGTAAACGCATAAGCCGTACCCGTGCCGTACGCCACCGCGCCCGCAGTCGGAGTTGTTGTAGCATTTGTGCCTCCGTTCGCAATTGCAAGTGTTCCTACTACGCTGCCAGCCAAAACATACGAATTGGATTGGTTAACATAAATTGCACCATTTGGGCTATTGGCATACGCAACAACACCAATTTTGACCGGATACCCTGTCGGCGGGTAGGTATTCATTAGCTGACCGGCAGAGTACGGGCTTACATAAACCGTATCTCCAACAGTCATTGAGCCAATGCTTAGACCGTTAACCAAGCCAGAAATGACCACATAACCGGCTGTTGCGTTAGGAATGTCCTGATTTGCTAGGCCAATGGCGTTTCCTGTGGTTTGCGTATCTGCTTTTGCCAATGCCACCAAAGGATAGGTAAATCCGCTAGAAGTTGACGTAATGTAGACCGGTGCGCCACGAGAAATTGTGCTTCCAGTATTGTTGTAAACCTTTAGCTGGGTCTCTTGGCCGACGTGGATTGTGTTGTTGGTTACGTCATTAAAGTAAGCCAGCGCTTTTTGCGTGGAGTCATACCAAACCCGACCTTCCGCATAGCTTGGCGCAGACGTTGATGTAAACGCGCCGTAATTGCTGACGGTTGGGTTAGCCAAAGTGACTGCGGTCAGCGTGGATGCCGTAGCGCCAAGTGCAATTGACGTGCTGCCAATGGTCAGGCTTGAGTTAAGCAAGCCGCCATTGGGGATACCGGTAATGTTTGTGCCGGTCAGCGTCGGAGTCGTGGAATAGCTTGGCGTTACCCCACCTACAAGCACGCCTGTGCCCGTTCCAAGGAATGTCGTTGCCCCTGCGCTTGTCTGATATGGAATAGACCCTGCTGCGCCGCCTGCAAGATTGGTGGCCGTTGTAGCGGTAGTGGCCGACCCTGCTGTAGTTGCTGACCCTGCGGTGGTCGCATAGGTTGCGGTGGCCGCATTGCCGTTAATTGAGCCGCTAATCGTGTTTGTGACCGACAGGCTAGTCGAACTGAGCGTGGTAAACGCGCCGGTAGATGGCGTGATATTGCCGACCGGAGTGTTATTTAGCGAGTTAATCGTGACCGAAACACCGGAAATTGAGCCGCCGGTGATGTTGACGTTGCTCGATGCGAAATTGTTAAATGTCGCTAGTCCGGTGCTTGAAATTGTCGTAAAAACGCCCGTCGATGGGGTCGTTGAGCCGATTGGGGAATTGTCAATCGTGCTGCCGACAATCGTGTCTGAATTGATAGGAGGGGAGAAAAACTCCCCGCCTGGGCCTACTAAGCCGACACAAACGCCCGTCTCGCTAAAGATGCCCTGCACGGGCACGATATTGATAGTTTGCGTAAGTGCGGCAGAGGTCATTTTTCAAGGGGCAAAGCCCCGCCCTTTACGATTGGTCTGCCACAGGTGTGACGTACACAAGAGATGGGCCAGCCGCCGCGCCAATTGCTCGGACATAAAACGGCGTGGTAGGCACAGCAAGAACGATAGGCGAAGTCATGCCCGCGGGCAAAACGTAATCGCCATTTGTTCCGCTTGTAGGCAAAACAGCAGCGCCCACACTAGAGTCTCCCCATTTAACAGCAACTGCAACCGAGCCAGTATTCAAAAAACTTGCGTAATTGACTTGGTCGTTAGTGCTGTCATCAATGAGGGTAGCCGATGTGGACGAAGCCGTTACCGACAGAGCAACAGTTTGCCCTGCTGTACGGATAACGGATGTGCTTGCCATGATTAAGCCGCATTCACAGGAACGGGGCCTTCAACACGGTGAACCTTGACATAGTAAGTTCCAGCCGCTGGCGTAATTGCAGTTGCGCCGCCCGATGTATTTTGAAAATTGATAGTCAAACTGTTGTCGGTCACCACATCGGCATTAGAAATAATCACGTCCTTGGTTTGTGTTCCGTTAAATTGCAACACGGTCACAATATCGGTAGATTTCAAACCAGGGATTGCAAACGACTGCAAAGATTGAGTCGATGCGGTAGTCAAAGCGGCAGGAGTTAGCGACGGGCCCACAACAAACTGTTCCAGAATGTTGCCCCGAGAAAGAGTCGTAGAAGACATGGTTTTCCTTTAGTAGAGGATGATTGAATTGTAGCCTAAAAGTAAAAAGCCGCCCACCGAGAATCCCCAGTAGGCGGCTCCAATTGTCTTCCCCGCTTATGGCAGGAAAGTCAGGTCGTAACCGTAAACAAATACGTCACAGGTCGCGGCAATCGTAGTACCCACGTTAACATAAATGTTGGTGGGGTTAGAAATGGCGGTGTTGGGATTTGTTGCATCGGTCAGCGTCACATAAGGGCCACCGGTGTTGCTAGTCAAAGCAGCGGTAGTCAAAATGGTCGAACCTGTTGCGCCTGGGCCGGTATATGCACCAACAGTAGCGGTAGCAATAGTGGTCGTGGAACCGCTAGAGTTAAGGCCATTGGTGATGATAACTTTGGTGGGCACAAATTTGCTCACATCCAAAACCACCATCGCGGTATCACCGGCGACGGACAGGTTAACGGATTGTGCGGAGGCAATCAAACGCAACGCTTGGTTTGTAGCCAAGTTTTGGGGATGATTGCTGACTGTGGTTGCTGGGCCTGGATTTGCCATGATGTTTACTCCTTAAGGTTAAGCTGCAACGCGGCAAGCGAGTTCGGGGTACAGCGGTGCCCAGCCATACAACACGTCCAAGCGAGTCGGAATCGAATCGTTGTTGATGGTGTATTGGCGAACCACGCGCATGGACAGACCGATTTCCTTGTCGGAAGCACGACCAGCGAAGTGAACGCCATCAGGCAGTTCCAAGTCGGCCACAGCCAAGGTGAATGCATTGCGGTGCATCACGATGTTTTGGGGCGACACGGTTCCGGTCTGGTTGAACGGGGTCACAGCAGCGGTCGAAGACGTAGCAGAGATGTATACATTTTGGAACTGGCCTGCGGAGATGACAGCGGGGCTGACGGTCACCGAGGTAGTGCCGGACGTTGCAACAGTCACAGCAGAGGTCACGACAAAGTTACGCAGCTTGTTGGAGCCGTAAGCCTGGCGGTTCTGTGGGTTGACTGCGTACACGTTTGCAATGGTGATAACGTCACCTTGTTGCAGCGATGCAGTTGCGGTCGTGGCGGTCAGAGCGATGGTGGACGTAGAAGCCCAGCCAGAGGTCAGGAAGCCAGTTGCGGTCGAAGTATTGCAAGCCAAGGTAGCTGTGCTATACGAACCGAAAGTTTGGCTAACCACGTTCTGGTCAAGTTTCCAGTTCATGCCTGCGCTGTCGCGACCCATCAAGCCCTTGCGATATTGCTCGCCGATGGCTTCTTGGGGCACAAACAGACCTTTCAAGCTGTCAACGATAGTCGCAGCGGTGAAAGGCTCCACGATACACGAACGGCGGCCATCACGGGGTGCACCCTCGGCATCGAGGTAAGCGCCTGCGGTCAGGTAGGTAATCAAACCGGTGGGAGGCGTGCCAGCAGTACCGACGATGTTCGCGGTATTGTTTTTAGCCATAACAAGACCATCACGGTCAATCTTATTGGCAATGGCGGCCACGGCGGGCTTGAGAACGCGGTCGGAGAACATATCCAACGACAGGGCCAAGTCTTGAGTGGTGAACTGGGTCATTCTGTTACTTCGGCTCTCCAGCCTACTGACCCTTTCGGGCGGGGTTGGTGCTTCGACCTACCCTCAGCGACTTCAATCAGGTTATATCGCTGTTCAGACTATCGCATCAGCTTTCGCTGCCATCCCACTTAGTCGTTCAGGCTGCACAGAGTTTCCTCTTGCTTGCCCCCTGTCGCCCACCTCTGGGCTTCCAAGTCAATCAGGGACGGTTTTGCCAATCAAGCAGTCAGAGCAAAAAATGCGCTGTTTGCTACTTGATATGTGGACATCGGTTTATCCACATGGAATTGGGTCGACAGAGTAACGGGAACCGAGGTCTCGTTAAAGTCTTCCACGTTCAACGCGGGGCCAGTAGTACCAATAAAGCGGCCAGGGCGACGGACGTTTACGGTGTTACCGATTTTCGCACCAACGACAGCAAACTGGTCGTCGTAGTTGCGGTCTACTTCTGACGTGAACGTCAGTTCATTTTCCAAAACCATCAATGCTTCATTGGTGATTTTGGAGATGGTCAACAGATTGTTGCTCATTTACAAACTCCTAAAAATTACTAGCGAATACGACCAGCTTTTCTCGCTTCTTTCCAGGCTTGATAAGTCCCGTGGAACTGACCATTAGAGTCAATCGTCACGTCGCTTACCTTGCCTGTTCCGCGAATAGGGCTAATCGGCGGTGGTGCTTTACTTTTACCGACAGGATTACTTGGCTTGGTCTCAGGTTGCTTCTCAAACCGTGCCTCTAGTTTCCCAATCTCGCGCAGCGCCTGCGCTGGCGACATAGAAGTGATACGTTTCGCAACGTCATCTTCTTTTGCAAGGTGATACAGGATTTGTGGGCCTACATCACTTTCCAATATTGCGTCCCGAATGTGGTCACCAACGACCACGCTGCTTGACGCAACCATGTCATCAAAATCGGGCATTTCTGCTTTCGCTGCTGTCACTTTGGTTGCCCAGGTAGATATTACCTTTTGGCGTTCCTCATCGACCCTGCGATTAGCTTCTTCCCTATCTCGCTTTACCAATGCCTGCTCAGTCGACCATTCTGCTAGTGCCCTTGCATATTCAAAGGCATCAGTAAATTGGCTCGGCTGTGGCTCTGCGTTCGCTTGCTGCACCGGTTTGGGCGCTGCTTGCTGGCGTAGTGCCGCTAACTCAGTCTCCAGCTTTTGCCTGGCTTCACGTTCTTGCGCTGCTTCTTGTTTGGCAAGTTCGCGTTGCTTGGTTATCTCTGAAAACCGCTTTTCGAGTTTCGGATTCTGCTTCCGTTCCTCTGTCGGTTTGGCATCATCGTCTGCTGACTGTTCACTCTGTTTCGTATCCTCTGACGGCTCTGGGGGAGTATTCTCAACCTCAGCCTCGTCAGGCTCACTAGCAGCTAAACCAAGTCGATTTGCATAAAAATCTGCCGAATTCTCACTGGTCAAAATATGACCGGCTTCTTTTTCACTCATAGGTTTCCCTAAGTATTTTCCCCATGAGCCTCACGGGTAAGGTTGGTGGTTTATACCACGAAATTTTTAAGATGCCAAATATCCATGTTTTTTTGCGTTTTCTATCGATTCTTCATCCATAGACATAGGAATTTTTTTAAGCCCTTCATCTCTTAAATAGGCATATCTGTGCCTACCATCTCCAAAAGTTATTGAACCTTTAGGGTCAATTGACGCGTTGCTTGCGTGCATTGAATCAGCATCTTTAACCCATTCCGCAAATTTTTTATATCTTCCTTCAATTCCACCTTCACCACTTTTTCCAACATATTGCCAATCCGTTTTTTTGAATGCTTTATCAAATGTTTCAGGATTTACATGAGCAATTTCATTTCCTTCACGTTTTTCAATAGGATGCATTGTTACCGGAAGTTCTTTATTTTTTAATTTAATGGTTGTTTCTATTGGATGTTTAATGTTTTTTTTCAAACCAAGTTTTTTAGCGTCGTAATCAGCTTTGTTCTCCGACGTAACAACTTCGCGCGCCATTAGATAGCCCTTTCAGTTGTTTCCAAAGATGCCGCGTGCGTCGATGCTTTATCCAAATGGGCCAACATGAGGGCAATTTCGCCTTTCATGCGCTCAATTTCCAATTGCGTCTGAGTTTTCAGCACAGTATCGTGCGCCGTGGTGCTTGTCCGCAGTTCCATATCCTTATGGCGCTCTTCGTTCCGCAATTCAATATCGTGGGCGCGGTTGGTTTCTTTGATAAGCGTCCGCTTGGTTTCAGCGTCTTGCTTGACTTGCTCCACGTCTTGACGCATTTTAATCATCTGCTGTAACTGCTGGATAGCTTGCTGCATCTGCTGCATTTGCGCTTGATTTGCCTTGAGTTGCATCTGAACTTGCGGCGGCACGGGTGATTTTTCATCAATCTGCGCCATCGGGTTAGCAGCGGCCAACCGGTCGGCAATGATGTCCGCGCCAGGAAAGTCCATATTGCGGAAGATAAGGTCTCCAGCTTGCTGCATAAGTGTGGGGTCGACCTTCATGATGTTGGTCATTGCGTCCACAGCTTCTTGGCGCTTGCTGTTGTAGCCTGGGCCGGTGTCCATAACCACGTCGTATTCGCCCACAGTCATGTCGTGCATGATTGTATATACACCTTGCGCGTCCTGCTTGGGTTCATTTATGTTCACCAAATCGGGCTTCCCGTCATCTCCAATGATTCGCATTACCCGCTGAGAGTCGTAAATCTTGGGAATAAGGTCAAGAATAATCGTGCCGGTCTGCGCGATGGATTTGGTTAGGTTGTCGTAAAAATCAAAGTTGGTTAGGTCAACTTGTTGCTGTTGGCCGTTAAGCGCCTTGCCCGAGATGTTGCCAGGCAGTTGCTGGCTTGGGTCAAAGATGCCCATCAGCGTCGCAATGTCTTGGTTTATCCCTTGTGCGGCGGCCATAACGCCGGTCGGAGGCGGCTCAGGTTGTAGGCGCTGCGGAGGCGGTGCGGGTTGCCCGTCAATGTCGGTTTGCTTGTAGCGCAACAACGGGAAAGACTTAATGTTTGCCGCTGCCCATTCGGTTTCGTGGCCCTCGTCCTGCCCTTCGGCCATCAGCCACTTGGCTTTTGGAGCCAGCGCGACGCTTTCGGTGATGGTTGTTTGCCAAAAGTTATACATCCGCTGCGCGTCTTTAGCGTGGCGCACCATGCCAAACTTTTTGCGCTTGTCGCCGATGACGATATGGCGCCCATAGACGGGAATCACGGGAATGTAAGAGCCAGGCCAATCGCGCTCTTCAATGACCTCAATTGCGGTCAGTTTCTTCCACTTTATTACTTTTTTGTATGAATCACGCTCGTCAATCACGGTCAAACCGGATAAGGCCATGCGTTCTTTCATGTCTTTATCCATGAATCCTTGCGTGCCATCGGACAGTTTGACCAGCTTGGCTGGCTCGCGCACGGTGTAGAAATACTCGGCAATGCGAATATCCTCTTTGGTAATCCATTCGGATTGGCTGTCGCCCGTGCCGCGCTGGGTAAAGCTGCTG
>Ga0214206_1000406_pt1 | contig 11954 bp, 19 predicted proteins | sample TroBogEpilimnion_26_FD_153044 | JGI IMG/M metagenome (GOLD analysis project Ga0214206, IMG submission 153044) | Freshwater microbial communities from Trout Bog Lake, WI - 07JUL2009 epilimnion | ecosystem: Environmental > Aquatic > Freshwater > Lake > Epilimnion/Euphotic zone | place: Trout Bog...
ATTGAGGATGTGAGCCTGTACAATGTGTGGCAACGTATGGCCGTCCTTATCAAGGAGTGTGGATGGACTACTACTGATAAGGTTGAAATGCTTTCTGAAGAGACTTCGTGGGACGAGATTGGAAGGTGTGTGAAAAGCGGATACAAGAGTCATTACAAAGATTGGTCGTTTATCTGATGTGGGAAAACAAAAACGAATTTAATTTGGGTGAATAACCCATTTTTCAAATAAACGTTTAAGATGACGACTGTGTGGATGTGCCAAATTGAGACGAACGACCGGAATCACGGTTGGCGTCTTGAGTGTACATATCCTACAAAGACTCAGCCGAAGGCTAACTTAGTAGCCACTCGCATCATTGTCAAGGACCTCTGGGAGGATTTATACACAGATATTCCAGTGGACGACAACGATATCATTGACAAGCTTGCTTATACCGAGCAAGAAGATGGTGGCAAGTATGTTACCACGTTTCACAATGATGATGACTTCATTGAAGACATCCGCGTGAGCATCTGGGAGGAGACTGTTCTGGAGTAAACAAAAACGAATTTAATTTGGGTGAATAACCCATTTTTCATATAGATACGTTTGAGATGGGTGACTATGATCGCGAAGAAGCAAAAGCCAAGGCTATGAAGCTGATTCCATGTGAAGAAGAGTTTGGTCGTATGACCGAGCTTTGTCCCGATGAGTATGAAGATATGCAGAATGAGAAGCCGGTATTTCCGTATTCGCAAGACGAGGTTGCAAAGATGACCAAAGAAGAGTACAGAGCGGCGTTTAACAAGTGGGAATGCGAGACAGCAGACCACTACGTACACTGCCGATTCAGCTATGACAAGTTTGTAGAGTGGAATCAGAAGTGTCTGAATGAGATGTACGAAGACGAGATGGAACATTTGGAATGGCTGTGTGAATGGATTGCCAAGGGCAATGTTCGCAATATGGACATGGAGTCCTGCTCTGAATTTCGCAGCCAAGGACTTTACTTCAACGAGGACAAGAAGCTTGTGATTTACAACGGGCGCTGAACCTTAAACAAAAACAAAAACAAATCAAAAAGGGTGAATAACCCATTTTTTTATTATACCGCCTGTCTACGCTGAATAAATACAAGCATTATGTACACTAGGGTATTGAATGCTCCCCATAGCGAGAAAGCAAGTGCCGTTTCGTGAAATGCGGCCTTGGCGTCTTCTGTTTTTGACTTGAGAGATTTATAGTAGTACCATGCTCCAGTTAATAAAAGAAATACGGCCGTGTACCCAGGAGTAATACATTCCCATAAAATAAACGTTGTCCAAGACTTTTTAGCTTCTACTGCTGCACTCAAATAATTTACTCTCCACGCCTGTGGTAATATCGACAGCTCTGGCATTTATATTAAAAATGGATTTATTCATATCGTGTATTGAGGTAACATTATCAAAATGGGAGGTCAATCTGCGTTCGCGTTTATGGATCCTTACGATCCCCAGCGTGTGGACTACTATTTCATGGGCGATTCCGCTCTTGCGGATATTCGGAAGTATCTTAAGGAACCATACAAGGTCATGAAGGATTGTGCCCAGCCGCTCTTTAAGGGCAACTGTACTCTTCAAGAGTACAAAAGTCGTGAGTTTCAGGACGAGCACGATCTGGTAGGTGCATGCGTCATCCTATCCGACTCTATTGTGTGCTATGACCAAGACACTATTGTGATCTACCGCAAGCGCAGGGGAGAGTGAGTGTAACCCTAAAAACGAATAAAATAATCAAGGAGAAAATCCTTTTTAATAGTAGATGGAAGAGCACTGGGTTGAAATCCTAAACTGTAAAAAATATGAAATAAGCAGTCATGGAAATATAAGACGAACAGACAATAAAAGAAAATTAAAGCCAAACATTAAATCTGGGTACTTATCAATTGTCTTACCAACCGATAGTACCGAACGGAAGCATTTTAAAATGCATAGATTAGTAGCATTAGCTTTTATTCCTAATCCAGACAACAAAGAAACTGTAAATCACAAAGATCATAATAAGTTAAACAATGCCGTAATAAACCTAGAATGGGCTTCTACGACAGAACAAAATAATCATAAACGCAAATGCGATAAAGATATACAAGAACTTGTATCTTCTAGACCGATATGGCGTGTTGATAAAACTACTGGTCAACGAATTGAAATGTATAGGACGATTAAATTTGCAGCACAATGGGTGTTTGATAATAAACTTACAAATATAACAGAATTCAATGGCGGTAATAATATAAAAACAAGATTGTGTGCAGTTGCGCGAGGAAAAAGGAAGGATAGCTACGGATTTAAGTGGGAGTATGATAATTCAGATGAAGAAAAATACACTGATGAAGTATGGAAAGATATACCTAGTGATATTGTTGATGGAATAATAGGTTACAAAATATCTAATTATGCACGGGTTAGAAATCATAAGGGTAGAATAACAGAAGGTCATCTGCATCCAGCAAGTGGATATTTGTGGGTGTCTATTGCCCCTAAACAGTATTTACTTCATAGATTAGTGGCAATTGTGTTCATTCCCAATCCCGAAAATAAAGAACAAGTGAATCATATAGATGGTAATAAACAAAATGCAAACCTATTAAATCTAGAATGGTGTACAAACCAAGAAAACCAACTACATAAAGTAAATACAGGATTATCAAATTGGACAATTAAAATTATTCAATATGACTTGAAGATGAATGAAATAAATAGATTTGATTCTATGAAAGAAGCGTCTACTAAGTTAAATATTTGTTTGACTAATATTTCATCATGTTGTAACGGAAAAGCACATACTGCTGGTGGATTTATATTTAAAAAAGCGTAGTATCGTCAGAACTAAAACTAAAAACGGATCTAAACGGGTCCAGTTTTTAGATTTTAAAATGCAAGATACGGATCCTGAAGACCCAGTATCATCCAAGTTTATTACGAAAATTACGAATGAATACAATACTCTCAAGAAAGAGGCTGATGATTTCGAAGCGTATATGTCCAATAATAAACTTGATATCGATAAGCATTATGAAGGATGTGTTAAGAATCCATTGAGATGGATATGTGATGGAATTTCAAACTATCCTCAGGCTGTGAAAGATAAAAGTCCATACATGTCAATTGATAATCGTACAATTAAAGAGATGCTCAAAGATGTTAAAGAACAACTGAATAAGAGGATCCAGAAGTAAAATTGAATATACCAAATAAAGTGATTTAACTATATCGAGTACATAACCTATAAATGCCCAACGACTGCTGGAACCACCTAACTATTACCGCCAATGTCCCTGACATTTACAATATCATGAACGGATTCAGGCACGTCCCGGAGGGGGCAATCAAGATTTTTGAACAGGGGAAAGAAGCTGTCTACATGAAGCTATGGAGTCGATGGACTCCCGATTTTGCAATGCTTGAGGATCTTCTGTCAAAGTATCCATCATGCTGGATTAAGAACGAGTGGTCGGAGGAGGGAGGAAATGCGGGTGTTTGGATTGGAACTATGCGAAGTGGTGAGAAGCAGATTTCTCGTCTGGAGTGGGATGATATGTGTCTTGAGGAGCGCATGCACCGGTTCCGCACCAATTAGTATGTAAAACTAAAAACGGATTTGGTTAGAGATAACTATCTGTTTTTCAATTAACGAAGATGTCAGATACTAAGACAAAGAAGAAGACGGTACCCAAGGTGCTGCGTGATCTTTCATGGTCTAAGTGGATTGGTGAAGATATTGGCAAGTCCAAATGCTTCTGCTGTGAAGTCAACGAGATCAAGATGAGCAGTTTCCATTGTGGACATATAGTTGCCGAAGTAAATGGCGGTAAGACGACGGTAGACAACCTTCGTCCTATCTGTTCTGCGTGCAACCTTTCAATGGGGTCCGAGAACTTGACTGATTTCAAGATTCGGTGTGGCTTCAATAAGCCTGCTGAAGTCAAGAAAGAGGATGACATAGTCGCATGGTATCCCGGAATACTCCGTGCTGGAATTGTACCGAATCGCATTAAGTGGGTGGTTGGAACAAATTCTCTAGATTGTATGCGGGAGCTGACTTCGGCTGGTTATAAATCCGAGACTGTTACTGGCGTTGGTAGTGTCTACGTGCGTAGGTAATTACAAAAAACGAATAAAATTAGGGCGAATAGCCCGTTTTTCAATTAGTATGACAGACTTATTCAGATCTACAGACGGATCCCTGTATCGTGTCGTAAATGCAAAATGGTTATCGAATGTTCCCGTATGGAAAGGTAATCGCGTCATTGATATGACACATGTGGATCGTATTCGTGAAGGTATTAAGGGAAATATTGCACTTCTGAATTCCAACCCTTTCCGAATTGCATTCGTAAAAGAAGATGATGAAGTCGTTGCCAAGTACATTATTGACGGTCAGCACAGACACTACCTTCTTAAAGAATACTTTCAACATTCAACTGCTGTGGACTTCAGTATCATTGTTGCGGCTAAACAGTTTGGGAACGAAGATGAAATCATTGATTACTTCAAGCTCATTAACACCACCAAATCTATTCCTTGGAGACAGGATCCTGTTCTAGTAGCCAATAACTACATTTCGGCTCTGATGAAACAATTCAATACCGATCCCAAGTTTCCTTTGATTCGATCAGGTAAAACTATGCGTCCGTTCATGTCCGCAGACAAGTTGCGTGAAGCTCTTGTTTCCAAACATGTTCATGAATGGAAAAAAGGTCCTGCTGAATTTGCAGAAGAGTGTGTGACTAAAAACGAAGAGAAGACTGAAGGTCTGAAACTAAAGGACGAACTTACGTCTATAGAGACCCGCGCACTGCGGTACCATTTCGCACTGGCGTTAGATGATAGCTTTGGATGGATCTAGAATACTAGATTCCTTTGGTGTCAAGAAATTCTTAACTATACATTTGTATGTCTTATCGTATTCATCCTCGTTTGTAAAAAGCAGGGTTGGAAAGTTAGTATTCACTAGATGAATACTCCGACAACCTTTTTTCACGTAATCTTTCCGACACGTAATAGAGTTCATGATCTGCTTACTCAGGAAATATCGGATAGGAATGTCTACATAACAGTTATCATTTTGAACAGGTGATGTGTTCCGAACTTCTATCCCTTCTCCCCACACGGTTATAATCTTGTCAGACAACGTCAAGATCTGTGCGCCCTGAAAAATATCGGGAATAGGAAAAAAATATTCCATAATATGGTCATATGCTTCTGAACTTAGACGACGACTATTATATGACGTGTATATATCACCTCTGTAAGTTTGCATGACTCTAATATTAGAAATATGAAAACTTGGAACGTATGTTTTTTCAATGAAGTTATCTTTTTCAACAGTTAGGTACATTCCATCATGAGAAATTTCAACTTGCGTCGTATGTTTGGTTTTGTTTTCATCTACCCGCTCGTCAATGTACTTGAACACCATTAAATTATATCCGTGGAGTAGGTCTAAACTTGAAAACGAAAACAATTAGGGCGAATAGCCTGTTTTTAAATCAAGATGAGTAAGAAAGCACCTGCTTACGTCTACACTCTCAATCTGGAAGGTGGACGTAAGTACGTAGGAATGACTACAAATATCAAACAGCGTATGGATCAGCATTTCTCTGGGGAAGGTTCTGCGTGGACGCAAAAGTATGCCCCAGTGTCCATTAAGAGTATTAAACCTGCTGAGGGCATTGATGCTGCAAAAAAGCTAGAAACAAAAACATACTTCAAGATGAAGGATCGCCATGGTACAGATATGGTACGTGGTGCAGGTCATACTACATCTATAGAGTATGATGATGACGATACTGACGATGATAGTAGTGATGGTGAATATCAATTTACATCGCGTTATAACCGTGGGGGTCAAGGACGAACTTATAGAAATACGTCATTCTCTCCAACCTGTTATAAATGTGGACGTGAAGGGCATTACTCTCCAGACTGTTATGCTAGAACGCACGTTGACGGATATCCTCTTTAAGCTAAACTAAAAACGAAACTACTTAGGGCGAATATCCCATTTTTAATTCATGCTGTCTCGAATCTTCAGTTTCTTATTCCGCCGTCCCCGCCCTGAAAAGCTGGTGCTGGGACGATGGGGGTATCATTGGGAAGTCAATAGACACATACAGAAATATTATGAGTAAACCTTCTTCTTATAGCAATTCTTGTACGGACGACACGACGCCTTCTCCGTAAAACCCATTTTCTTACACGTTTTCTTTAGGCAGTGAGCCTTGCTGAACTTCCGAGGAAGCTTGAAATTTTTGTTCTTACGAGTCTTCATTACTTTATAAAACGAATCTAAAGTAAATGCCGGCTTCAGAGGAAGGATCGGATACTGCTCCCGGTCTTCAATGGACCCCCCAAATTGACAAAATGTTGGCTGATTGGTGTGATGAATCCAAATGTTTTGAGTGGATGCATACCGAATCGTATTCGCGGTACAGTAAGCGAGCCACGGTAATGAACATAACTACAAATATAACTATTTCTTTAACTGGTATTGCCAATCTTGTTTTGGGCGCAACAATCACTGACACCATGACTACATCTATGATTTTTGGCTGTGTGTCTATCGGTATTGGGATTGTGAACATGGTCAAGGAACAGTTTGGGTGGACAGAGCTTGCGAACACGTACAAAGTTTCAGCAAAACAGTGGATGGAAATTTCCCGAAAAATGCAAGAACAACTTATAATTCCTCCTTCTGGGCGTAAAGATTGCGGAACCTTTTTAAAATACGTGAAACAGGATATTACCCTAGCTTCTGAACACAATTCCAGTATTCCTCAAGATATTCGCGCCAAATGCTTTGAAAAGTTCAGCACCATTCCCAAATTCAATGTTCCCGACATCTGTGGACAAATTGAACATACGGAAGTGTACGTTCCCGACCAACCGCTCAAACAACCCTTGCTTGAACCTTCCACTAAAAACGAAAACAGTTAGAGTGAGTAACTCTTTTTCAATTGAAATGAACATCTTCTTCTTGAGCCGCAAAACTCGGCAGTGTGCGCGATGGCACTGCGATAAACACGTTGTCAAAATGATTCTGGAATCTACTCAATTGCTTTACACTGCTCATCACGAGAACGGCGGCACACACATGATTCAGGTTTCTGCGCCTGTGTGTGCTTCTACTGGTAATCGCGGATACCGCTCTACTCACAAGAATCATCCGTCCGCAATTTGGACGCGCACAAGTCTTGCGCATTACTACTGGCTCATTTCACTTGCCAAGGATCTGGTGCTGGAACACGAGTTTCGATTTGAGCCAAAGAATCCTCACGCATGTCTCGCACACTTGCTGTGGCTCGAACAGAATCCTCCCCCCGACCTTTTGGAAACTCGGTGGCTCCGAGATCCTACCCCTGCTATGCCCGACGAGTACAAGTCAGATGATTCGATGTTGTCATACCGCAAGTACTACATGTACGCCAAAACAAGTCTGTTATCATATACGAAACGTCACATTCCAAACATGTTGTAACTTAAAAACGAAATTGGTTTTGTCAATAGAGTGAATCTTAACCGCTGGTACTATACGAAGATGACGACACACGAGTCTCGCAAGATTGCCAGCAAGAAGTACAAGGCGCTGAAGGTTCGTGATTTCTATCACAATCGGGCGCGCATTATGAGCTACAAGGACGAGTTCCGTATGCAGCTCTGGAACTACTACATCGGCGAGACAAAGAAGAAGTCTCGTTGCACCTGCTGTGAAGACAAGCGCATTTACTGCGACTACTTCCAGGCCGGGCGCATCGTTGCTGGTGGACAGTACAACATTGACAACGCGCTGCCCATTTGTGGGCTGTGCAACCAAGAGATGGCGCGAACAAACTTGATTGAGTTCAAGAACATGCGCTACCCGGATCTGACTAACAGCTCTCGGTGGAAGGACGTCATGGACAAGCTTAACAAGTTCAAGTCCACGCGTCAAGATGCCCGTCTTAAGGATGAGAACCTATTTGATGAGGAGGACTACTAAACTAAAAACAAAACAAAAACGGATTTGCTCTATGCGAATTCAACATTTTTCATTACAAGTAGAATGATGTCTAACGTTCTTACCGCGATTCATACTAATCCTTCTCTTCTTAAGGGGAAGAACAGTGATATGAAGATGTTTCTTAAGAAGCAGGGAAATCCTGAGTCTCAGGGAAGTGGAAATGCGCCTACCGATCAGGAAATCGCATTTGCCACTCTTCTTGAAAAGTTTGGGTACAAGTTCCTTCCTAAGGGAACTGACGTTCCGAAGATTAACGGCAATTACTACTTTTACCAGCCTAAGGGAACTCAACGCAATATTGATTTCATGGTTGTTGATGTTCTCGATGGAAAGGAGACTTTCTATTACTTGGATATGAAACACACTACCGGCAAGACCTTCTTCTTGAACGATGGATGGTTTGAGGATGATGTGATTTATATCGTTAGCTTTACTACTAAAAAGGTCGATAATGCGTACATTGGTTACGGAAATGAGACTCGGTCTGACGAAGAGCATTCTGAGATGCTCGCATTGATTAAGTTCAAGCAAGAATGGAATAAGACAAAGAAGAATGTCGGGCATTTGAAGAAGTGTATCCGGTATGCTAATCAGTATTCATGCGACGGGTTTACCAAGGAGTTTATTGATGATAAGTTTAAGTCTGTTCTGAAGAGGATACTATCCTCTCCACCATCTTCTGTATAAACAGAGGTGGAACGGCATTACCAATTTGTTTAATACAATCATCTCGCGATCCATAGAAATTATGGTCGGCTGGAAACCCCTGTATTTGAGCTGCCTCACGAACAGTCAGGCACCTTACATACTTTTTTCCGTTCGACTTTTGTAGGCCGATGTACAGCCTTGGTTGAAACGTGTACGCACAAATAAATGTCTTACATGGGTTGCGCAAGTCCAATATTTCACTGTGATAAGGAGAGTCACGTTTTCCAAACGAAATTAGTTTTTCAGTGTGCTTGAGTACCATGTAGGGATGTGGAGTTCCAGATGGCTCCAGCTCATTTGGAATTTGGACCAAACATTCATTTGGAATTGGTAGGTCTGTCTCTATCGCTCCATCAAGTACCTTTTCGACAATTCCTTGTAAACCGACCTTCTTTTCGTTGTATACTGGCAGAACGAACGGTATGTTCAATCTATTTCCAATAAGTGCCAGACGCTTACGTGATTGAGGAACTCCACACTTTGACATGTCGTATACATTGAAGACTATAGGGTAACCTATCTCTGAAAAGTATGACTGGATAATTGATATGACACTATCTTCGCCGTCGTCTGTTTTTTTGGTAAGCAATCCTGCTACATTCTCTCCCATAATCCATTCCGGTCTTACTATACGAACAACGCGCAGAAACTGGTGAAACATCTTATTTCTTGGATCAGACACGTCCTTCTTTCCGGCATTAGAGAACCCCTGGCATGGAAACCCTGCGAATACCATGAATATCTTGTCCGTATAATGCCCGAACTCTTCATCTGGGATCTTTGAAATGTCCCCCTTCACAGATTCTCCTAACCATTTACTGTTTGGAAATACTTGCTTGTGGGTTTTTACACATGCTGAATTGTTTTCAGAGAATGCTACAACCTTCAAACCGGCGTTTTCCATTCCTAATGTATCACCTCCAGCGCCCGAAAACAAACTGATCGATAATCGTCCTTCTGGCATCTTGGTATCACCTTTTGGAAGAGTATTTACCAATGACTCCAAATGGTTCAAGTAATCATTCTTTCGGGTGAACATTTGTCCAGTTTGAGTGCAAGTGTATTTTGGCATGTTTATTGTATTTATTAGTACCAAATATATGTAAACGATCCGTTTTATACCAAAACAAAAACGGATTTATAAATTGTAAATCAAACATTTTTCATTACAAGAAGATGACGTTCAAAGAGTATCTGCTTATGCTATGGCTCATTCTGTTTACCATTATGTGCAGTATTGCGTCAGTTGATGAATCTAAACAGATCAGGTATACACCGGATTCAGCCGCTTACATTATTGGGATGATGTTCTTTACAACATCCTTTGCAGTGTTTGCGGTTGGTATCTTCTGCCTTGCAACTTAACGCCCGAAAGGGCCATTTTTATTTTTAACATGGCTTTAGAGTAATGGCATTAAACCCAAACGCTCCAGAGTTCAAACCGCCGTTTCCAGATAAACCTCCGCAGGTTTCAAAGGGTCTTGAGACAGAGTGGGATTGGGCAGGAATGTCGACTCGCGGTACGAACCCGGTAAGGAATGTTCCCAATCCTTATTCTACTACGTCTGTACCAAAAGGTCAGGTAAGGAAGAAACGTAAGACTCGTAAGTCGAAGAAATCTAAACGTAAAACGAGGAAATATCGGAAGTAAAAAAACAAGCAGACGTGACAGTCTACTTGTTATGAGTCTCTAACGATTCCTGATACTAGATATTGTCAAGCAGTGTCACCTACCCTATCGTCTCAATCCCCAAGCTATTTCCACCTCCTGCTTAAGATCATGCATACCCGATTTAACGCTGTATGCCCTGTTATCAAGGTCGCCAGTATTCAAATTCACAAAGCCTTTATCTGTTTGAGGAGCTACCTCAACAGACAAGCGTTGGATTTAGAACACTGCACGAGTCCCGATATCATCTTTTTTAATAAAAATAATTCCGTTTTCAATGAAAAATTTGAGCTTTTGTCTTTTTTGTTTCGATTTTTGCTCTTTTGTGTTTTGTTTTTTGAAAGTTTGCTCTTTTGTGTTTTGTTTTTGGTTTTAGCGCATATCAGAATCCATTCTGAAGTGCCCACGCAACCTCCTCGTCCTTGGTTTGTCGTGCCCAGAACTCGTCCTTGAACTGCTCAGGGCAGCTCGCGCACGGCAGGATACGATACTGCGGAATTCTTTCCCGCGTCTTGTCATCAATCCTCCTCGCATGCGGATGCTTTATCACGGCACGCCTCTTGCGTCCACCGTTTTCTGCCTCCGTTGTCCAGTCGTCAAACTGGTGCCCGCAGCAACTGCATGCTTCACAGCCATACTTGGCCATGTTTGCGGCCTCGCGCCGCGTATTCATCGTCTCTTCATATGTTCCACACATCTTCTTCGATTTTTCTGAACTTGATCTAGTCACACCACACCGGAGTTACGTGACGTCGATGAGAGGTTCAGAGGGGACTTGTTTGCGTTAATTGCTTTCAAGTATGTTTTAGTTGTAAATCCCCAGGCTATCCTTCATTCTTGACAAAATCAAATTCGTTTTTATCTAGCGAATACCCATTGCCGAAACCATCAGCTGCCTACGCAGTCGGGCCATCTGTTGCTCTGCCCACACCTTATCCACCTGACGTTCAACCCAAAGGGAAAGGAACCTCTCAGCTTGATCGCGTGGCAGAGCATTATACTGACGAACAGACATGATGGGGTCATCATCGATCTCCATTGGCTCAGCAGTACCGTCAATCTGGTACTTGTTAGACATCTTGTATTGATGTTACAAAGATTATCAAAAAGTGATTTCGTTTTAGTGAAAAATTGGACCGAAGCCCTTTGTTCTATGTTTGGTGTAGCCCCTCCTCTCGCTTCCACCGTGTGTATTACTTCCCGTCCGCAAAACGAACCCTTAAATACTCCTTAAACGGGTCAGCATTGCTGCCCGCTACCCCCCAATATCTTGGATAAACCAAATCCGTTTTTTAAAGTTAAAAATTTTTTCACGTCCACCCTCTTGGTGCGACGGGCGATCACGTTTTTTTTGCCACCGGATCGTTTTACGATCATTTGGATCTCTTATAGGAGACCCCACATCCCTTGGATGTGTAGCTGTTAATTCAGCCTAATATCTACTGTTTTGTCAAAACTAAATCCGTTTTTAACAAGTATTCGAAGTTCAAGTTCCAAATCGATGTCCTGTGATTCTTTGACGGCCGATAAAACTCTAAAAGGTGTGTAGAAA
>Ga0214206_1000407_pt1 | contig 11950 bp, 10 predicted proteins | sample TroBogEpilimnion_26_FD_153044 | JGI IMG/M metagenome (GOLD analysis project Ga0214206, IMG submission 153044) | Freshwater microbial communities from Trout Bog Lake, WI - 07JUL2009 epilimnion | ecosystem: Environmental > Aquatic > Freshwater > Lake > Epilimnion/Euphotic zone | place: Trout Bog...
CTGAGGCCTCAACAAGAGCAAACTTCTCTCAGCTTTGCTCTTGTTGAGGCCTCAGGGCTATATGGATTGAATGCGCTTGTTACCAGTGTGATAACCCAGTGGCGCGCCATTGGTGTATCGATAACTAAAAGTTATGACACGGTTAGTGACACTCTCGATCGGTGCCATACAGACAACTCCGTGCAATTCTGCATAGCCGGTGGTGGTTGGAACTATCAACCACAAGTGTGGCCGAGCGGCGAACAACTATTTGGTTCCACCAGTGATTTCAACTTTGGCCACTATGCAGATGCACATATGAACGACCTACTTACGGCGGTCCAAACCACCCAAATTAAGTTGAGTTCATACGCCGCGTATGCCCAGTCACAAATTCCAGTGATATTCCTGCCGGTACCGATGATTTTGCAAGAGACCCGAGCAACTCTGGGTTCAATTGTCGGAGTGGGGCCGAGCCCGCTGGGCTCATTCACCCCCGAATACCTTAAGTAAGTTCGACTTCCGGTAGTTTCCAACTCTGGCGGTGTTGATCGCAAGTACCGAATTCTCGGATGGCCTGCATGTGCGACTCGGTTCCGTAACCCTTATTGCGCTCCCAGCCGTAGCTCGGGTAACGAGTAGAGAGTTCACGCATGAATCGGTCTCTCGCCACTTTGGCCAGTACTGAAGCCCCAGCAATTGCCCCGCTCTTGCGATCGCCCTTGATCAGGGTGCTGACGGGCATAGAGCCATAGGGCAAAGGCGGGACCTCTAAAGCCGATTCGCGCTGAATGGGCGAAATCAAGAGATTCAAGTTTCCATCAATAAGAGCCACGGTTGGCTTCTCAGAGAGTTCATTAAGAGCGCGGGTAGCCGCCACCGCTAAGGCGGTACGCATACCCCATTCATCGATTTCTCGAGCACTCGCCCATCCGATCCCAAAGGAATGGCACCACTCTTTAATGGGCTCCTCGAGAGCAGTACGGCGGACTGCCGACAAGAGCTTCGAGTCAGTCAAACCCTCAGGAATTGGGTTAGAGGCACGTAACAAGACTGCACCAACTACCAACGGTCCAGCCAACGCGCCGCGGCCAACTTCGTCAATTCCAACCACGAGTTCACCGCGTTCAAGCAGAGGAGTTTCGAATTCCAAACTCGGCTTGCTTTGTTTTCCCATAGATAGAGGATAGTGGAGTGGACTCCTATCATGGATAAATGCGCCATTGTTTCGCAGTTCCGATTAAGGACTTTTCACTCGCGAAATCACGCCTCCGCGACCAAAACATTTCTGAAGTTTCTCAACTCGCTCGCACCCTCGCAACCAAAGTCATCTCAGAATTAGGTAGCGATCAAGTCGTGGTCCTTTGCGAGAGTGAGGTCGTTTCGGAGTTCGCTCTCGAACTTGGATGCAACGTGGCATTCTCCAAGTCCAGCGGACTTAACCCGAGTGTGCAAGGTTTCTACGACTCGGTTACCGAGCTCTACGAGCGAATCACGGTGGTCCACGCGGACCTAGCTGACCCAACTGGCCTGGGTAACTATCGGCCGGAAGCGGTGGTTGAAATTGTCACCGACCACCAACGTCTTGGCACGAACATCCTCAGCATTCCAACGGGTGCTCGTTTCAAATTTCAATTTGGCGAGAACTCTCTGGCGCTTCATGAGGCTGAGGCCCAGCGTTTGGGCCTGTCATACGTGGTCATCGACTCAGGACCCTGGATCCACGACGTAGACCTGCCAGAAGATTTGCCCTAGAAAAGCACAAACGGGGGCCCGAAGGCCCCCGCGGGTGCTCAGTGCCCGAAGGCGACTGGTAAGACTATGCAGCCTTCTTAGCTACACGACGACGGGTCGTCTTCTTTGCAGCAGCCTTCTTAGGAGCAGCCTTGCGGACAGCCTTCTTGGCAGTCTTCTTAGCAGCCTTCTTAGGAGCAGCCTTGCGGACAGCCTTCTTGGCAGTCTTCTTAGCAGCCTTCTTAGGAGCAGCCTTGCGGACAGTCTTCTTTACAGCCTTCTTTGCAGCCTTCTTAGGGGCAGCCTTCTTCTTCGTAGCTACAGCCACTTTCCCTCCTAGGGATTCAACGTTGATTCGATGCTCCTCTCATTCACCACCGTGGTAACTGAGATACAGACACATCGACACTTCTCGTGTACTCGACCAAGTGAAGCCCAGCCTCTCGGCTGTGCAACCACTACTCGCAGTGCACGGCCAACTTTGGAGGAGAGCGAGTTCAAGAAATACTGCACTCTTGCACCGCTTTGGTCCCCTCCGCAGAAGACATCTAAAAGTTCACTCGTTTTGACGACATAAGTCAAGCATTTAGGCAAAATATTTTCGACCGTTGTGAACGATGAATTTTGATCCAGGCATCTATTTAGGGCGCGCGCACAACGCAGCTGCATTCAGCGGATCACAGCGCTCAACACTTGTTTTAGGACCGAGTCGTAGTGGCAAAACCTCATCAATTATCGTTCCAAATCTCCTGATGAAAGGGCATTCTTCAGTAACCACCTCTACCAAAGATGATGTGCTTCGAATCATGTGTGACAGACCGCTCAACGGTTCACTTTTGCTCTTTGATCCCTCTGGAACAGTGCCCGATCTGCCATCGGTGACCCGAATTGGTTACTCACCCGTAAGAAAATCTTTGTCTTGGGACGGGGCAATTCTTGTTTCTCGCACCCTCACCGACATTGCTCGACCCGGTCTGAGAGACAACCACTGGAGTGAGCGCGCTGGCGCGCTGCTCGCTCCGCTCCTTCACGTCGCTGCGCTTCGTGGACTCTCTCTCGCCGACTTTTGTTCAATGGTTGACGCCCGCGACACTGCCGGAGTTGCCGACACTTTGCTCGAACGATACGGATCTCAGCACGCGAGCTTCTCATTACTGTCGGGCATACTCGCGACCGAAGAGCGTGAACGTTCTGGAATTTGGTCTAGTGCGAGTGGACTGTTGGCCGGGATGAGAACCGATGCGGCCAGAAGGGCCGCAGGGCAACCTTCAATCGATCTTGACAAATTTTTCGCTGGGCCCAATCAGTTACACATCGTTTCCCCCTCGCGCTATCAGGCGGTGACAACACCCCTCATTGTTGGGCTTATTGACTATCTAGTCCACGCTACGTATGACCGATTTCATGATGGGGCTCGTCTACTACTCGCTCTCGATGAACTCGCAAATGTTGCCCCGCTCCACAACTTGGCTTCAATCGTGTCCGAAGGAGGTGGTCAAGGGGTCTTAACCCTCGCGTGCTTGCAGGATCTCTCGCAAGCGCGGAGCCGATGGGGTGAGCAAGCCCAAGGATTCCTTTCTCTCTTCGCTAGCACAGTCGTTCTTCCCGGCATCGCGGACCGCGCCACGTTGGAGATGATTCGAAGTCTCGGGGGTTCTCACTTTCGGGCTCAATCATCAATTCATCGTCCGCGCCGAGGGCGAGGAACCAACCAAACTTCTGCGTGGCACGAACACCAAAAGTTGTCAATCGCTGACGTAGCGAATGGCCGAAAGGGATTTGCCATTGGGCTCAACGCTTCGAAAACTCCTCAGTGGATTCAACTCACGCCTTGGTTCAAAGACGCGAGGTTCGACCTCGCGAGCGAGCCAGTCAGCGAGTCCGTTCACCTCTAAAGGTCGAGGTCCGTATGCTCGAACACGGTCTAACTGCAACACGCGACTACGAATGATTTCACTTTCTCGCACCCCAACTTCCCTTTCGGATTGATTGAGAAGACGGTCAATTGAAAGAGCGCTTACGTTAGCCAAGGAACCAAACGAAGTTGCATTCGCCCACGCGCTAACGACATTCCTTCGGAAAATGCTGGTCTCGCTCGAGAGTTGCGCTGCGAATGCATGCTCGTCGAATTCGCCCTTGTTCTGAACTAGCGGAGCACTCTCAGCAAACGGACGAAAGCGAGACAAATCCTGCGCCCACCTGCCCCGGATCTCCTCACGAGTCCAAATCCGCTTCGGCAAGTTACCGCTTTCTCGGCCACTCCACAGTGCGCGGTACCCGTCGTCGACACCGACCACGAGTTCATTTCCCGAGAAGGTTCGCACTGGCATATAAGAAGTTCCAACCCCGACTCGGTACCGGAGTTCACTTCGGTAGAGGGCGTCGGCCGCTTCGAGGTGGGCAAAGAGGCCGCGACTGTCGAAAGCTCGGTTACCTCGTTCGGGAGTGGCGCCAACCAAGACGTGGTCGTGGAGATGTGGCTCTCCGGATCTATTCACGCCATGAGTGAACGAAGCAATTTCACGCCAACGCGCAGGAATCAGTTCGCTCTCACCAGTGATTCGACGCCTGACACCCAAGGCGTGCGCTTCAAGATAGGCCACTCCCGCACTAACGGCCAGACGGTGGCTTCGAATCACCTCAGTTCCGGCCATCTCATCAATCGCCAATAAAACCGACAGAGCTCTGGGAGCCGAGAAGATTAAGTCGTAACCAATGGTTCGCGAACGGCTCGAACCTCCGAAAACCGTGCCAACACGCTCTGGGTCAGAGAGGTCGCCCCCTCCCCTTATCCACCATCCGGCGGGACCATCGCGCAGACCCGCCAACTCGTAGGCCGGGTCGGAGGTGAAATAGCGGACGTCGTCACTTCGACGGGCAAAAATGTGTAGCAATTGGACACCTCTCTTCGAGGTCCCAACGGTTGCCCTACAGGTTCTTGGCGATCAACTTTGCGAGCTCGTGCCCCGCCACTAATTGTTCAGGGGTTCCCTGGGCCACGACAGCTCCCTTACCCGCACGAACCATCAGGCTTTCGAGGAAATTCTCACTAATCACACGAAACTCAACGGCGTGACGTCCGTCCTTTACGCGACCCCATCGAGCATTAGGGATTGACTCGAAGTGAAAGCGCAAGAAGGCATCCATCACGATCACCACGGGGTCTCCGCTCTCGGCAAAAGTCGTCAGCCAATTAGGTTTCGGGTCAACTTCGATGGCCTGAGCCGGTGATGCATCCTTCGCCCACTCAATGCGATCAACGCGGAAGTTGCGCCAGCGATTGCGCAGAAGGCACCAGGCACGCACGTAAGAGTGGCCATTCAGCATCTTCATCTCCGTGGGAATGATGGTGCGCTCAGTCGCACTGTCGGCTTCATCGGTGAAGTAACTAATGGTCACCTGCAGGTGCTTGGCGATAGCGTCTCGAATCACGGCGACCTGGCGCTCTTGATCGGCCATCTCGAAGCGCACGAAGTCCTCACAGGCTGCTTCAATCTTCGCGATTGCGCCCTCCATGGTCTTGTTTTGGTAAACACGGTTGGCTTCGTGCAATGCGAGGTTGACCTCAAACAGATCGCGCCACATCATCTGTGATGCATCGTCGAAGTGCTGAAGATCCGAAGTTGGGATGTAGAGCGAGTCATCGGTTTCTTCGTTATCCCAGTCGTCACACTCTTTAATAACGTACGCCGGGTAGGTGGCGGCTGAGTTGCCGGGCAAGAAAATACACGAGAGACGTCCCATGATCTCGCGCACTTGATCTTCGTCAATTTCTGCACGTTGCGCGAGTTCACTGATGCGTAGGCCCTCAGGGTTCTGGTGGACCATGTGAAGCAACTTGAATGCGAGAGCCAAGTTCGAACTCTTGCCCGCCGCGGGGAAGCTGATGTCTGAGGGTTTGGGCACGACACCCTTGTTGACCTGTTCTAACCACGACTTGGCTTCGGTAATTACCTTGTTCGGTCCGGAGACCTGGATGCGCAGTCCCGAACCAATGACGAAGCGAACGGCATCGTTCAACGCCGTAAAGGGCACCGAGAACTCAACCGTCTCCTCGTCGACCTCCTTCACGGTCGCCTCTTCGTACTGCATCTGCAGTCGAGGGGCAAAGGTCTTCTTGGTGGTGCCGGTGACGAAAATGGTCTCTTCTTCTGGCTCGTACTTCGGAGTCCAGGCGTTGGCGCGCTCCTTCGCCTCAGGCGTCACCTCGAAGGTGTCGGGAGTGGTAGTTGGGATACTCACAATGCGGTTCAGGCGGTATCCGCGGAGCTTGTCCGTTCCGCGAACCATGGCCACTAAGTACGGCACGCCGAGGTACACGTTGAGTTGAATCGGTTCAACCTCTCTGGCACGAATTTCAGTGGAGTCGTAGTCAAAGTTTAAAACTCGACGGGTATTAATGGCGCGCAGAATTGGGTTGTAGACCTCAACGTTTACGGCGAAGTCATCTACCGGAGGCAGCGCGTTGAAGAGTGAGAATGCGCCGGACTTTCCGAAGCCACAGAAGCGAAGGGCCAGAGCAATGACGTCGTGCTCTTCATCGGTGAAGTTGATGGCGGGTGCGAAGGCGCCGTCTTTTTCAATGCGGTACTTCGGATTCGCGGGATCCGTGTTGTTAACGAGAATCTCAAAGCCAGCGTTTCGAAGGTCGACCTTGTCGCGTTCGAACTTGGCGCGAATGGTGTCGGGGGCGCCTTCGTAGGCCTTTACGCGAGTGCGCACGTTGGTGCCGTCACTCGGTCCAGTGACCGTGACCTGCTCGACGATGTCGCGTTGGGTCATGCCCTCTTTGGATGAACTCAACCACCACACCAGTGCCATCTGGCGCTCACGACTGGTCTCACTTGGCTCACGAAATGGCATCAGCTCTCCCCTTCTCGAACAGGACACTTAAGGGTAGTGGTAGCGAGGGAGAACTCTGCTCCAAATAAATGGCAAATTCTGGGACCTATTTTGCAAAAATACCGACTCCGAAATGGCATTGCCCGCCGCCCACTAAAATAGAGAAATGCCTACGTATGAGTACGAATGCCAAAAGTGCCACGAGCGCGTGGAGGCGGTCCAAAAGTTCTCAGACCCAGCACTGACCATCCACGAGGGTTGCGGTGGAGAGCTTAAGAAGGTCTTTTCGCCCGTGGGAATCGCCTTCAAGGGAACCGGTTTTTACAAGACCGATTCACGCTCCTCGGGCGGATCCAGCGAATAATCACCCTGTAACTTCGGCATTTTTGCCGGTAGGCTGAAATCGTGCTGTTGCCCTCGATCGAGTCACCCAAAGACCTCCAAGGCCTTTCCTACGAACAACTTGGCGAACTCAGCGACGAATTACGCGCCTTCATCATTGAATCGGTGACCGCTACCGGGGGCCACCTCGGTTCGAATCTGGGAGTAGTGGAAATCACCGTAGCGATGCACCGGGTATTTTCTTCCCCCAGCGATATTTTCCTTTTTGACACTGGTCACCAGACCTACGCCCACAAGATTTTGACCGGCCGGCGCTACGGTTTCAAAAAGCTTCGCCAGCGCGGAGGCCTTTCCGGCTACCCCAGCCGGAGCGAATCTCCCCACGACTGGATTGAATCCTCCCACGCCTCAACGGCTCTTTCGTACGCCCACGGTCTTTCCGTGGCACTCGAACAACGCCACGAGCTCAAAGGTCACGGTGGCGAGCGCCAAGTCGTGGCTTTGGTGGGTGACGGCTCACTCACTGGCGGTATGGCCTTTGAGGCTCTTAATAACCTGGGCCACTCGGGCCAGCGAGTCGTCATTATCTTGAACGACAACGGCCGCTCCTACGCCCCAACGATTTCAAAATTGTCAGAGTCGCTCACTAGCCTTCGCATTGATCCTCGCTACCTGACCTTGCGCGACAGAATTCGCAAACTTGTTCCACATCTGCCCCGAGCCGGAAAGATGGCCTACAAGAGCCTGGGTGGGGTTACCACGGTTGTGCGCGAGCTCGTAACTCCAAAAACCTTCTTCGAGAATCTCGGAGTTCGCTACATCGGTCCAATCGATGGACACAACATCGAGCAAATCGAGACCACTCTCAAAGCCGCTTCAGATTGGGATGGCCCAATTCTCGTGCACTGCTTGACCGAAAAGGGTCGGGGGTACCAGCCGGCCGAGGGCGATTCGCTCAAGATGCACGACTACAAACTCCCCCCTCGTCTAAACGATGAGGATGTCTCACCTCTTTCATTTACCCAATCATTCTCTGACGCTCTTTTGAAAGAGGCCACCGCCGATCACCGGATTGTGGCCATCACCGCCGCCATGGCCGGACCAACGGGGCTGCTTCCCTTTCAAGTGAAGTACCCAAAGCGGTTCTTCGACGTCGGTATTGCCGAACAGCATGCCGTTACGGCCGCCGCGGGAATGGCCATGGGTGGTCTCAAGCCAGTCGTGGCTCTCTATTCGACCTTTTTTGCTCGAGCCTTCGACCAAGCAAATCTTGACGTTGGTCTGCTCGACCTGCCGGTAGTTTTTGTTTTCGACCGAGCCGGCATAACTGGCGACGACGGTCCGAGTCACCACGGAATTTTGGACATGGCTCTGGCCTTAATGGTCCCCAATATGACCGTCTTCGCACCATCCAGTGCGGAAGAGATTCCCGGCATGCTCGGCCAAGCTCTTTCGATGACTACCCCCACAGCGATTCGTTTTCCAAAAACCCTCCCTCAGCCCTTCGATGGGCAAGTCGGGGGCGGGCTAAAGGCACGTCGTATTCAGGCCGGTGACGGATCGCTGTGCATTCTCGCCGTTGGCAAGATGGCTCCGATGGCCTACGCCGCACTCGAATTGCTTGGTGAAGATGCCAAACGAGTAACCCTCTACGACGTTCGTGTCCTCCCGCCGGACCCCGAAATGATTCTCGACGCGGTCAATCACCAACGAGTTTTAACTATCGAAGATGGCACTCGCCACGGTGGCGCGGGAACGCTCATGGTTTCTGCGGTCCGCAGTCAGGCCCAAGAACTCGGACAATTGTTCCCCACTACCCGAATTCTCGGTGTCCCTCGGGCCTACCTAGAGCAGAACAAGCCTGACTTGCTCCTCGGAGAACTGGGACTCGACGCCAAAGGAATCGCGGCATCTATCAAGCGTCTCCTAGTTGGCGACCCAGAATTCCTGGGCGAAATACCGGAGTCACCGCGACCAAATTATTTCTGAGCCATTACGCTCGAAATCATGGATTTTCCCGTTACTAAGACCGACGCCGAGTGGCTCGAAGAACTCGGACCTGAGCGTTTCGAAATTCTTCGCCAAGCCGGAACTGAAGCTCCTTTCACTGGTTCGCTGCTAAACGTAAACGCCAACGGTACATACACCTGTGGTGGCTGTCAGGCTGTGTTATTCAACGCTGGACAAAAGTTTGACTCTCACTGTGGCTGGCCAAGCTTTGACGCATGTGAGCCAGGCACAATTATTGAGCGACCCGATCACTCACTGGGGCGTGTTCGCACTGAAATTCTTTGCGCGAATTGTGGCGGTCACCTTGGACACGTCTTCGAGGACGGCCCAACGGCCACCGGTCTTCGCTACTGCGTGAACTCGCTGTCGATTGACTTTACGCCCGAGGGTTAAACGTCTAAGAAGCGTCGGATCGCAATGGCTGATCCCACGGATCCAATCAAGACACCAACTCCAATAACTACGGCATTGGTGCCGAGCAGCGCCACGTTATTAAGCGCAAATTCATTGTGGAGTGGATACCAGGTGTGTAGCGCAGTGACGGCCAAAGCCGCTACCAGCGAGCCGAGCAAGCCCTGGATGAAGCCTTCCGTGATAAACGGAATTCGAATGAACCAGTTGGTCGCACCCACGAGCTTCATTACTGACACCTCGCGACGACGAGCGAAGATGGCCATGCGAATGGTGTTCAAAATCAGCACCGTAGCGGACAATAAGAGCACACCCGCCAAGGCCAGGAAGACAATCTGCAGAATACGGATGGCGTGATTCATCTGGCGAATTTGCTGCTCGGGAGCAGTCACGTCATACACGCCGGGCTGATTCTTGAAAGTCGACTCGACAATAAACGCGTCAGCGGGAATGGTCGGCTCACAACGGAATGAGGTTGGCATGTCCGCCGCGGTCAAGACGTTGGTTTCCGACGGTGGGAGTGAGGCCAAGAATTCTTTGTAGTCTCGCGCCTGATCGAAGAAAACACAACGGTGCACGAGCGGTGAGTCCGCGAGCTGGGTGCGAACGGCGTCCAATTCACCCTGCGAGGCGGTGGGGTTCATCCACACCGTGACTCGGGTTCCGGTCTGCCACGCCACTGAGGCCTGGGCGGCGCTTTGCTTAAGCAAGAGAGCGGACCCTACGAGAGAAAGGGACACGGCCACGGTCAAGACTGCGGCCAGGGTCATCATGCGGTTTCGCCAGAGGTTAGAAATCGTCTCGCGAAAGGCGTAGCGGAAATAAACGCGCATTAGCGGTGTGCTCCTTCGTCAACTCCATAAACACCGCGAACTTGGTCGCGGACCATTTCACCCTTGTCCAACACGATTACGCGACGGCGCATCCGGTCTACGAGAGCCTTGTCGTGCGTCGCCATCACCACGGTGGTACCGGTGCGGTTGATTCGCTCCAGCAGCGACATGATGGACTCAGAGTTAGCGGGGTCGAGGTTTCCTGTTGGTTCGTCGGCGAGCAGAATGAGTGGTCGGTTCACGAAGGCCCGGGCCACGGCCACGCGCTGCTGCTCACCACCGGAGAGCTCCGAGGGGAGGTTGTTCGACTTGTCGGCCAAACCAACCAATTCAAGGATCTGTGGCACTTGGGACTCGACGGTAGAGCGAGGACGGCCAATCACCTCGAGGGCAAAGGCCACATTCTCATAAACGGTCTTATTTGGCAGAAGTCGGAAGTCCTGGAAGACACAGCCAATGTTTCGTCGCAGATAGGGCACGCGCCACTTGGGCAGTTCACCGATGTCTCGACCGGCTTCGAGAATTCGACCCGAGTCGGGTAGCTCCTCGCGCAGCAAGAGGCGCAAGAAGGTTGTTTTTCCGGACCCCGAGGCTCCTACGAGGAAGACGAATTCACCCTTTTCAATGTCAAGGTTGATGTCCTTGAGTGCGGGCGTTCCGTTGGGGTAAGTCTTTCCAACGTTCTCAAATCGAATCATGTCATCACCCTTAAGTGTTAGTGGTGGTGGCGAAACAAACGCCGTAGGCCCATCTTACTTTGAAACCCTATTTTTTTGGCACTAGAAATCCCTTAAAAATGGGAATTCGCAGTGATATTTAAGATTTCGAGCGCTGGCGCCGCAACTCGGCTTCCATGAAGGAATCGAGGTCGCCGTCCAAAACCGCTTCGACATTTCCAGTCTCGTGTTCAGTTCGGTGGTCCTTGACCAACTGATAAGGGGCTTGGACATAACTTCGAATTTGCGATCCCCACGCGTTGTCACCTCGGTTACCGCTAAGAGCGTCCATCTCCGCCTGGCGTTCAGCACGAGCCTTTTCCGCAAGTTTGGATTCCAGCATCTGCATCGCGCGTGCACGGTTTTGGTGCTGGCTCCGCTCATTCTGGCAACTCACCACAATCCCTGTAGGTAGGTGAGTAATTCGAATAGCCGAATCGGTCTTATTCACGTGCTGCCCACCCGCTCCTGAAGAGCGGAAGGTATCCACGCGAAGATCCTTTTCATCAATCTCCACTAGCGAAGCAGCGTCCTCACTCAGCAGGGGCGTCACTTCAAGTGAGGCGAAACTCGTTTGACGGCGGGCCTGCGAGTCAAAAGGACTGATGCGAACGAGTCGGTGGACACCGCGTTCGGCGCCCATCCAGCCGTAGGCGAAACGACCCTTCACGATGAAAGTGGCCGAAAGGAGTCCCGCTTCAGTCCCTTCGGTAGCTTCATCCACCTCGACGGAAAAACCTCGACGCTCGGCCCAGCGCGAGTACATGCGCAGCAGCATTTCGGTCCAGTCTTGGGCGTCCGTGCCGCCCGCACCAGCGTGCAATTCCACAATGGCGTCATTTTCGTCGTATTGACCGCTGAGGAGACTTTGGGTCTCTAAGGATCCAATGTTGGCTTCGAGGGCTTCAACCGAAGTAGTGAGTTCAGTCAACAAAGCGGAGTCGACCTCTCCGCCCGCTAATGATTCCTTGACGAACTCCCCCATGACCTCGGCGTCTTCGATCTCGGTACCTAATCGGTCGAAGTTTTCAAGGTCATTGGTGGCTCGCCCAAGTTCGGTGGTCACGTCACGCGCGTGATCCT
>Ga0214206_1000410_pt1 | contig 11917 bp, 18 predicted proteins | sample TroBogEpilimnion_26_FD_153044 | JGI IMG/M metagenome (GOLD analysis project Ga0214206, IMG submission 153044) | Freshwater microbial communities from Trout Bog Lake, WI - 07JUL2009 epilimnion | ecosystem: Environmental > Aquatic > Freshwater > Lake > Epilimnion/Euphotic zone | place: Trout Bog...
TTGGTTAATTCCTATTCCATGTGCCGCCTCTACTGCACGAATGATGTACATTAGGTTCGGCATACTACAATCTTCACCTTGCCAGCATTGACCATTACCCAATATGAATTTAATTTCTTGCTCAAGTAAAGGTGTCTTTGCTGTGTGGTGAAACTTATGGGCTTTCCACCCTTCTTCTTTGCCAACTTCAAAACCTTCCTTAAATTGTTCATCTAGTTCTTTTGCTGGGTGGGTGTAAAGTGGAATGTCAGCCACATCAGTTTTTGTAAGACTTACTCTAACATCTGTAAACTTTTGATTAATATGGTCTATTCCTAAAACAGAAATCCACGCTACAGGTTCATTCATTTAAAAGATTCCTTTATTAATTCATCAGTTAATTGATCTAAAAGTCTTCTTGCTTCGGCAACATCTTGTAAGTTTGGTTTTTTATCGAAACAAACCCAAACATTATTAGCCATTATAGCGATTGCCGCACCTTTTAACAACTGCTCAATCATTTTTGCACCTGATATAAATACAACGCTAGCAATGCAGCTTCAGCCCTTCCATCATCTTTTTTACGTTTGAATAGTTCTGTTTTTGTTGGCCAAATGCGCATTGCCATCTCACGTGCTCCGTCTTTGCTGGAATTAACTCCTATCGCCTTTTTCCAAACAGCTGGAGTAACATGTGTGTACGGTATCATGCAACCTGCGAGAACTCCTTCTATCACTCCGAGAGAACGTCCGAAAGAAAACATAGAAGTAACACCTTGATTAGGCATCGCATTAACTTGCTCTATTATTCCCTTAATATGTTGGTTTTTAAATAAGGCTAACTCTAAAACTAGCTCTTGCGGATTAACTCTTTTCTTTGTGCTCTTTCCGACTTTTACTTCTGTTGTGGGCATGTCAAATATTTGAACAATATCTTCATCTTCAAGAATTGAAATCGCACCATTCATTCCTGGATCAACTCCTAAATAATACATTATTTACCTTTCTGCGAATAACTTTCGCACGCTTCTATCTGATGTTTTAATGTTAAAGTTGCGCTCTTCAAAGTGCACAGCCACGCCCCATTTTCAAATGGTTTAGAATGTTCACACGTTCTACAATTAACAATAGGTGGTTTCTTTTTATAACAAACATCCCTGTAATCACACCAAGCACAAGGATACTTTTCATAATCCTCACCAGCTCCAGCAGGGGCTAAGTCAGCATTAATTAGCGTATTAATTCTTTCTAATATATCCGCTTGAACCTCTAAATCAGGTTTAACACGTCTGATATAGTACTGCTCGTTATCTTTATTAAGAGCAATATAAAGCCCTCTTTCAAAACCACCAAATAATATACCCCCTTGTATCTGATAGTAGTGAGAGGGCTGAGACTCAACAAGACCTTTCTTTTCTAAATCAGCGAATGATTTTGTGTTGTGCGTCTTAACTTCAAGAACATGCGGTACATTCTCTGCATCAGGCACACCTTTTACAATTCCATCCAGCTTTACGACAAAATGCCCTGTCTTATCTGTATACGTATATTGTTGCCCATCTTCCATCATATCCCAAACGCTATAACCCGCATCACGTAAGTCATTTACAATCCTTGTTTCTTGTAGATTACCTGTCTCGAACAGCCTAAATATTCTTCCGCTAGGTTGTGGGTTGTCATACCCTCTCCATGAAAGCCAGATACGTTTAACGCAATCGTTACCGATACCTGATGCACCTAGTCTTGATAAATTAAATTTACGGGATTTTTTCTTTTTAATTGAATCATAAATGCGTTCAACCATTTCTACTTCTTGTACTGGTATAGGTATACTCAGTGGTTTTTTCGTTGCCATTATAGCCCTTTATTAAAATTGGGGGTCTAAGCCCCCATCCCTCATTCAATCCCAAGGATTCTTTTTCTTATCTGCTTTCGCTTTTGAAGGTGCGCTATCAGGATCATCATTTTTCATATCAGCAAGACTGCTCTTCTGTGGCGCTTTTGCTTCACTCATAACATAACCAACAATACGGTTCTTATCTGCATACCCGTTTGTTCCCGCTTCAATATCAAGCGAGCATTTAAAAGGTTTCTCTAAGAGCTCGTCAACAGAACTTGCGTTGGGTTTACCTGATGCTTTTGCCCATGCTGATAATTGCTCACGACCAATCTGCTGCGCCTTCTCAGAGTTATTGTGAATGTTATAATTGCTCCAAATAAAACGACCAACATAATCACCTTTAACAACTTCAAACTTAGCAGCAATCATTTGCCCACCACTCTTTGTTTCTTTAAGGTCTGCTTCTACACATTTGATTGTATATTCACCTTTTGGCAATGGAGAGTAATCTTTGCTACCACCATCTGAATTATACTCATTTAAATCGAATCCAAATTTAGACATTTTATTTCCTTTATTAAAGTTTGATAGGGATATATTTCGCGATTTCTTCAATGTTCATTTCGAACGCATCAGGGCACGCATAACGGTTTTTTGCAACATACGCTGGGTTTTCTACAACATGAAGCAACCGTTCCCCAGTCGTGATTCCACGGTTGACTGTGTTATTAAAGCCTACATCTGATTTCTTAACAATAACTTTGAAACCAGCATAAGCAATAACATCACACCATTCTTGAAGCAAAGCATTACAACGGTTCGGCAACTTTGGTGAGAAACGATCGTAAGGCTCAGTAAGAGGGTTTTCGTAACGCACTACGTTAGCATGAGCAAGCAAAATAATATTCATGCTCTTTTTACGACGTAATGCATCTAGTCCTTGAAGTATTTCTCTAAAAGACTCTGCGACAAATACTTGACCTTTGCCGTAACCTAAGTCTTTTGCGTCATGAGAGCTCTCAATATCTTTTGTGATAAGAGGTTCAACTAACCAATCAACTGAATCAATAACTAATGTTTTGTACTCATGTTCTTCTTTTAATAAAACTTTGATAGCATCAACTACATCATTTACCTCTCCAGCACGTTGGAAAGAAGTAACATCAAGAGAGTCTAATCCATCTTCTGTGTTAATAAAAATAGGATCAGGAAACTGTGATGCGATTGTTGATTTTCCTATTCCGTGATTCCCATAAATACAAATACGTGGTGGGAGTTCTTGCTTACCTACTACTAGGTTGTCTTTGAATGACATTTTATTTCCTTTATTAAATTGATAAATTAAATTCTTCGTATCTATAACTTCTGGCGTCCCATTGTAAAAACTTAATTTCATGACTTGGGTTCATTTGTACTATTACTGCTGATGCAATACAACTTAATTTTGGATCACCAATTAAACATAAATAATCTCCTTCTCGATATGCTGATAAAACATCTCTAGCATGATTAACTAAATCAATATCTTTATCAACATAAGAGTAAATGTGCTCTGGCTCACCAAATCTTATAACGTCTTTGATTGTTTTGTTTAGAGAATTATCAACAACCCATACTACGGGTCTTTTTTGATCAGACATTTTTTCCTTTCTTGCGGTTATAAAAATCGGCTAGCACCGATATCCTTTATTACTTTTAGTATTTCGTTTTCATACCAATCATAATCTAAATCTTCAGGAATATCAACAGGTAATTTCATACATTCACGTGCGCCTGAAGACTTGGCTACCTTGTTTCCGTTACTAGCATATGTTATTGGTGGCAATTGCTCTTTGGTCTGATACCATCTTACAACTTTACCTAAATATTTATCGCCTTGTACACCTCCTCCTGTTACTTTTCTTACGGTTATAAAATCTTCTATGTTTCCTTTTCTTAATGTCTCATTAAATGGCGTCCCATTCGCCAACCATTCACCCACTGCCCTAGAAACGATTGGCGCTGTTGGGTTTTTACTTAACGTCGGCGCTGAATAAATACCTTTTACTTTTACACTGCGGTCAACTTTCACCGCAAAATAATTATTAACATCTTTCAACGCCACACATCTGTAAGGAGTTGCTTCAAAAATAAACTTTGTTACTTCGCTTGTATGATTGATTACCGCATTAACAACATGCTGATCAATCCTTCTGTAATAAAGCATAATTCCATCTGTATTCGCAGAGATAACTTCTATATTGTGTCGTGTTAATTGTTCAATCACATTAAGAAGAAGTAACTGCCCTGTCAATGTGATATTGATCATAACATCAGGGGAGTAGAGGGGTGAGTAACAGTTTGCTGTCTTACCAAATGTGCCGTTAAGCGCAATACGTAATGAGTCAGCAATCACCATATTCTTTTCCCTCTTTGCTTCAAGACGCCTGTTAAATAAAGTTCTATATTCTTCTAAAAACTTCTCCCCTGTATTCATAGGTACAAGATTACAATTAAGCATAATAGCGGGATAATAAGAAGCCACATCATAATCCATAATACACCAGTTATCGTCAGAAACATAACAATCCTTTTTATCATGTTGCGAATGCAACCCGCCAACACCCATCTGATAAACACCGTCACCAACCCTAACCAGATCATCCTTTAAGAATGCGGGAAGCTCAACGTGCCCGCTTGGCTTTTTAACAATAAAAAGATGCTCCTCTATGCGTTTTGCAAGCTGAATAAGCTCATCTGAGTAAAACTTAATAAAACTTGGCATTTTATATCTTACATAGACAGGTATTCCAATTTGCTTACGTTTTATATCAAGACGTTTTAAAAACATTTGCTCAGCTACTTGTGAGTCTGATTTGCTTCGGCAATCAACTTGATACTCTTTGCTTATTTCAACTCGCAATTTTATTTGACCTTCTAAACGTCTGTAAAGCTCTGCCGTTGTTTTCACATCATTAAAACAATACTCTTGTAATAAAGGTTTCTGAGCATCAGTTATAATGGAAGTGTGGTGATACGGAAGGTCCTGAACCGTAGGCATATTCATTCTAGCTCCGTAGGTTTTTAAACTGACGAAAGATGGAGCAACTTCTATCAAATCGATATGATCAATTTTAGGTATGCGGTATCCATATTTGCGTTCAGCTTCCCAAGGCATCAAGTTTTCTTCGATTATTTCATCACCTAAGTCTTTCAACTCTTCAGTTGTTTTACCTGTTAGATAATAACCAATAATCGGCATATCATATTTAATACCGTTGAAGCTAATAAAACAATTAGAAGAATCAAACAAACTACGAATGTTTTCTTCGGCGACATTGTCCCCTCCCCATATGGCGAAATATTCATTGTCTTCAAGAACGAGCCCGCACAACAAAAACACATTCTTATAGACTTCTGTATCAAATATTATTGTTTTCATCTATCTTGATTCACATAATATCCAGTCGGCTCAGAATATTCTTCATCCTCTTTCTTCCGCTCGACTTCAATATACTTTTCAAGAAAATGCGCAGCCTTTTCCAAATCTGTGACTCCATTTTTCTTTCTCCATCTAGTAACATACTTCGTTATTTGTGCTTGAAAATAATCAAGGTCGTTTGCTAAAACATAATCCCAATGTTGTATATTGGATTTGTAATGCGTCCCTGCTACTTGTTTATCATTTGCTGCCATGTTCCCTCCTGTTAATAAATTCTTTCACCGCCATCCGCCAATCAATCGCATCAATTTCTCGTAAATGCTCTTTACCGTCGCTTATTTTATGTTTGCGCTTAAATGCTATCTTTGCCATCGGAATTGCTACCTCAGGAAAAAAGCTGTGTTCATATTTCATGTTTAATGGGTTCATTGGTTCATTACAAAATAGTTCGCATTCCGTTAAAAATGTTTTCCACGACCCTTCATATAAATTGCGTGGGCGCACCAACTTAGCAGAATAATAATCGTAGTCTTCTGCTGGTGGTGGGCTGTTAATATGTTTTGATACGTCATACAAATCTTTATAAACATGCAAGTTCGTACTAATAGTTCTATAGACACCTACACCTAGACCTAAAGCAATTGCGACAAACTCTTGTATCATTGTAAAATGAACAATGTTAGCTCCGATATATCCATACCAAAAGTCATTAGACCGATTAAACACAGTCAAATTAAGTCTGCCATGTCTTACTTGAAACACCATCTGCGTATTACATGCTCTGTCTAAAGTATCTCGCAATAAATCTTGTGAATCCCAAAGTTGAATGACTGCTTGGCGGGAGTCAGGATTTAATTCAAGGTGCATAATTACGGCTTCAAGTTGATCAAGACCAAACTGATGACGCATACGATAACCATACGGCGCATTGAAAAATATTCCATCATCACTATATTGTTTCATGCGTGAATTAAATTGCTCAAGAAAAGCAACGTCACGACGACCAGCAAGAATCCATATACTTTCCATTAAATGGAAGATTGGGTTACAATCACGTTCTTTTGAAAACAAAACTCTTTCTGTCGGTAATAAGATCTCAGTTGTTACAGGTTCAGCAATCATCATCGCATCACCATTACGTGTTTTTGTATCTTGCCCAAAAACTTTAAATTTCCATAAACCTTCTTGAAATAATTGGTTTACATTTATTGCGGTTATTTCCATTAGAACTCCTTAGTTGGTTTGTAAATTTGTTTAGGTAATCCCGTACCATCTGCTACTTTCATATACTTGCTAAACTCACAAAATATATTTTGAACATCGTGTAATGTTAAATCGTGGAACTCTTTTGATTCTTTTATGATGTATTTTCTTGCTGCGCTTAGCTCTTTTAAAAACTGTTCTTCACTTATTTTCTGAGTTGCTGGTCTGTTATATAATCTGTTTAGACCTTTTACCGATCCAGGACCCATCGGTGCCCACGAATATAAATCATTAGCATTAATTAATTCCCCCATAATATAAGTTAAATCTGCTGTTGCTTGCCCTGCCATAAATGTTGACAGCCCATAGCCTTGTGAAAGTGCTTTGGTTGTCATTTCAATCGAATCCCATTCTATTGCAGCACGTACTTTGTCAGCAAAATCAACGGTTGGCGCAAGTATGTGTTTAACAATATTCTCACACTTCGAACCCTTTTTGTGCGTTGGGTATACAACATATGCAGCATTAAAAATTTTAAACTTGCCAGCTTCTAAAATTTGTAAAAACTCAATCATACGGTCGATTTCAAGCTCTTCTACTCGGTGCGGTATCAAATCGTTTTTCATTAAATATTTTAATGTGGGTGGCCAATTAAAGATACGTGCTATAAGAGCTTTAAACCAAACATCACCAATATTGTTTGTGTAATAATGTTGAAGTAACCATTTTGTAACACGATCATCACGTCTGCGCACATTACAAAACCTATATTTTTGCAGTATTGGGTCACCAATCAAAGCAGGATGATCAGCTTCCTTAGATATGCGTAGCATTTCCCTACGAAAAACAAACATTATTAAATCTGAATAATCACATTGCGTCGTAGTCACGATATATCTCCAAAGTTTTGTTAAATGCGTCAGTATGATCTATCGTGCGTACGGGAACGCCAATGTTATGCATGTTGATGCATGTGCGATGTGCTCCTGTGTGTTTGCTTATTGTATTGTCGGGGTTAAATGGGCGCAAGTCACCACGTGCGATTCTTCTCTTTTGAACACGATCAAGGCAGACGTCAAGAGGGGTATCAACGTAACCGAGCACATATGAGTTGGTTTCTTTAAGCATGGTTGTTGTGATTGCTTTTGGTCCTGCGTGTGCAAGTAAAAGCCCTTCAATTAACACATGACCTCCGTAACCACGAGCTTCAAGAGCTCTATCAGCAATTTCTTTTTGCGTATTAATTCCATCGCAACCACCGCACGTCGTTTCATAAGAGCCGATAACATAAAGAGGAGATGATATCTTTTCTGAAGACAAGTTTATTTCATATCCCCAAATCTTTTTACCCGCACTGACGATCGGGTTATGCGGATACTTTTCTATGAATGTGCGTGCGATAGTTGTTTTGCCTGAGCCACTTGTTCCTCGCAAACATAAGATGATATTCATTTATCTATCCTCACGTTGTTTGGGAAATGCTCTTTCATAAGCTCTTCACAGGTTTTATCATTTTGCGGATAATTTTTCTTAAGACCCGAGCACATACTGCAAGTACTAGCATGCTCCTCCATAAAAAAGTTACACCACACATGATGAACACCGTATTTATCTTGTATTTGTTTTAATGCGCTCATATCTTCTCCAGTATCCAATCTGCTCTAAATGGTCTGCCTGTCTTTGCAAACATACTTGCCTTTTCTGCTTCGGGCATGCGCTCTTTCTCGCATTCTTCACGTAACCATTCAGGCAAGTTTTTCCTGCGGATTTCTTTAAAAATATTAGTTACCTTGCTGAACCCTCGTTTATCATACCATTCAATACGCTTCCATGCCATGTCTGCATAAATACCTGGATAACGTCTAGAAAAGAAACCATTTTTAAATTGACACAAGCATGACTCAAGGGTAAACTTGCTGATGTGCGGATGATAACCGTATTCATCTTGAAACTCTTTTAAAAGACTTGATGCTTCAAGTTCTAATGCTTCAGCTGTTGCTTTTAAATCGACATATTTTCCATTATGAGAGTCGGGTTGCCGTTTATCAAAAACTAATTTATCATCACCCAATAAAAAGAACATACCGTTGCGATGCGAACGAGACCCATCAAAGTCCTCGAACATGAGAGTTGAACAGTCAGCCCCATAACCAAAAATTTTGACGTACTCTAGGTACGAGAACGCAGATAACCGACCAAAATGTTTTATGCTGAATGCTTTTTCCCAGAGTTCTTCATAGGTTTTCTTTTTTGACCATAATGCCCGTTGATCACCTGCTTCTTTTACAAGCTCCGCATAAGACTTTAAACCTTTGAAAGTATCTTTCTTTTGTTTGTTACGATCAGTATCGTAGCTTAACGTGTCCCATTGCTCATTGAAACGCTTTTCTGCCATGACCCATTCGACGTCACTTTGCGGGATTGTAGGCATGAATTCAAGTAAGCGCATAGACGTGATTGGGTTTTGCGTATGACCATTCAATGTCGCAAACCACAAGGCAGTTTCGTCATCCCAGCTGTAATGCTTTTTAAGTTCGGGCATGTATAAATAAACAAGACCAGGATGAACCTTAAACACAAGATTTAAATTGTAAAGGGACTTAAAATATTCCCTTCTGTTTTCTGGTAGTCTATAATCTATCATCAAATTGCCCCGCAAACAAAGAAGTATATTCATTAACAGCTTGTATGGTCGCAAGCTTCTCTTGATGCTCGTATGTTAAAACTTGTAAGAATGAAGTTATTTTATCTCCGTCTTTTAAAAAAGTCTCGTTAAACTCCTCTTTGAATCTCTTAGTTACAACAACATTTTTTAATGCGTCGATTAAATTGTCCCATGTGTAAACTTGCCATTGATCAATTATTTCGTTTACTCGTGGTTGAATAACAGATTCAATATCTGTAACGGGTTTTGTATTAAAAATGTTGACGCCGTCTTCCGTATAAGTCATAGATTCCTCGCTATAAAATTAAAGCCCCAAAACGCAAGCCAGATTAAAAATATAAATAAAATTACCCAAGACAAAATTTCACTCGTCTTAGGCACATCAATGTAAGGGTTATTGCGTTTGAACTTCTTTAACATATAAACCTTTCGAGTGTAAAAAACTGTTGCGGTTAATTAAAAACCACCACGGAGCATAATCTTCAGAACCAGTCCAAAGCATTTTCATACTAGCGGACTTGCTTGCGTAATACTTTTGATAAGCGTCAACAACATCATCAGATTTAAACTCATCAGGCATACATTGCGGAGGATCAACCCATCTCATTGTTTTTAATTCAGGAGGAGGCAACATTAATTCGGTATCAAGGATATGTTGACTCGCATGTGTCTTACGGAAACGATTGCGGTACTCTTGAGCGAGGTTCTTAGCAAGCTCAGCAACATACATGTAATGCGTCTTGGAGGAACGAACCCACACTGCGCAGGGATGATTTTTATGAGTAGGTAAGTAAGTCACCTTATCACCGTTGCCGTGCTCGTGGTGTGCGGTAGATAAGAGTTGGCACGCTTCAAGTAACATTTTGCCGACGTGAATATCAGCATGAGACTGAGCAGCGATAATTGCACTACGATGGAGAAAGAATACATTCATACGTTATTTCCTTTATTAAATTATTGAAATTAAAGTTTGCCTGAAGTAATTTTAAAAAACAACCACCTCAGGCAAATATTTTTACAAATACTCTTCAGCCATTGCCCAAAGGTTTACGTTGGTGCGGAAGACTGGCCCCATACTCTTTAAACCCTGCGTACGGATCTTACGACCTTCAGCAGACACACCTTCAAGACCACCCTTCATAATGTTTTCTTGAATACGGTTAAATACTCTCCAGAGGTCATTACCGACATCTTCACTACGACGTGGGCGCAACACTTGCTCAATGTCAACATTCATCCCACGCATATCAATTGCACGTTGTGCAAATTGTTTTTGGTCCATTGGCGAAATGATTTTATTCATAAACAACTCGGTGCGTCTTGCTGACTCATGAGCGGACTCAATCACTTTCATAGACTCTGCGATAACAATTTCAGGAGTTACATTTATGTGGCGGATACGTGCTGAGTGCGCTGTTGAAGACTTAATGATAAGACCATTTGCGCAAACCATTCTGTAAATACCGCACTCCATACGCAGAGTTGTTGAACCATCATGAGAGTTGATCACAACGATTTCTGGGATAGAACCATTTACGGATTCCATCAATGAGCGATGACGCATACGGAGCAAATGTTTTACAACACGTGGATCACGTTTGCGTGGCTTGAGGTTGAACGTCTGAGTAACAACAAAACCGTTATCACGCATCGTATCTACGATGTCTTTTGTATTGATGAGTTGATACTTATCAGATAACTGTTCGAATTTTACTGCTGAGGATACTGCTTCTGGGAATGTTAAAACTTCAGTCATGTTATTTCCTTTATTAATGGGTTGATTGAACTACTGATTAAACTTTAAACCAGTTTGATAAAAAAGTAAAGGATTTCTTTTGCATAATTGTAACCAATGTATGCGCAAGCTGAATATAATGCGATATCAGCGAGTAAGAAATACGGAAAGTAATTTTTTGTGATAAATTTACGCATGACGATATCCTTTCTCTAAAACTTCTAAAACTCTTTCTACTGCTTTATGGCTGTTACCGCCAATGTGCCATTCTTCCACGCCCATCGGTGTAAAACCGTTTTTCCACTCATAAATGCATGCGAGTGTTCCATCTTCAAAACATAAGCACCACTCACAAGTTACTTTGTCACGTGATAAATCGTCAGGTCCGAAATCTGGCTCACCGAAGATAGCGACTAGAGTTTGATAAGTTGTAGCCACATGACCTTGTAGGCATGTGCCATTTATGTTTGCGTTTTTGATAAACTTCATAATTATTTCCTTTATTAATTGATTAAATTGAACTGCTGATTAAACTATAAACCAGTTAAAAACAAAAGTCAAGGATTATTTTCATAACCCTTGACTCTTTTCTTATTTACCTTTGCGACGAGAAATCTTCATGTTGATGGAGACCGACTGCTTCTTGTGTTTAGCTAGTAACTCTTTTGGAATTACAACACCCATTTCAGCCAAGATTGCGTTATAGTCAACGCTATCACGTGCAGACAAATATACAGTACCGCAATACAAGCTACCTTCGTATTTACCTTCACCTGCGTTTTTGAATACGTCTTTCATAGCGTCGAGTTGCTCTTTGTCTGCGGCAATTTTGTCGCTGAGTAAACCGATTTCGTCTAACTTCTGGAGTTGAATATCAAGAACTTGCATAATTTATTTCCTTTATTAAGTGGTTATTGAGTACTACTGATTAAACTATAAACCAGTTTACTGTAAAAGTAAACCAGTTTACAGAAATATTTTAATCGCATTGCTCAATGCGCAAATCAATTTCGTAATTCTTGTGTTCTGTGATATCACGGAACATCTTCCAGACGATACGTTTTGTATCGGCGGG
>Ga0214206_1000412_pt1 | contig 11871 bp, 9 predicted proteins | sample TroBogEpilimnion_26_FD_153044 | JGI IMG/M metagenome (GOLD analysis project Ga0214206, IMG submission 153044) | Freshwater microbial communities from Trout Bog Lake, WI - 07JUL2009 epilimnion | ecosystem: Environmental > Aquatic > Freshwater > Lake > Epilimnion/Euphotic zone | place: Trout Bog...
CGCCGACCACCAGGGTGGTCCCGGACGCACGCGCCTCGACAAGACCCTGAACCACTTCACCGCATCGTGCGGCCAGGAAGTCGTCCGTGGCGACCGCCTGCCGGCCGACCTCCGTGGCGACGTCCTCATCTCCGAACCCGTCGGCCGTCTCATCCGTCGCGCCAAGGTCTCGGTCGTCGATGGCATCACCCATGTCGAGAACCCTTACGGCCACTCGGAGTTCATCCGCTCGTCGGATCCCAACTTCCGCATCGTCAACATGGTGAACGGCCCCGACGGCTGCCTCTACCTCGTCGATATGTACCGCGGCATCATCCAGGAAGGCAACTGGGTCAAGGATGGCAGCTATCTCCGCAAGGTCGTCCAGCAGTATGGCATGGATAAGGTCTACGGCCACGGCCGCGTCTGGCGCCTCGTCCACAAGGATTTCCAGCCCGGCCCTCAGCCGCGCATGCTCGAAGAGGCCCCGGCCCAGCTGGTCGCGCATCTTTCGCACCCCAACGGCTGGTGGCGCGACACCGCGCAGAAGCTCCTCGTGCTCAAGGGCGACAAGTCCGTCGTGCCCGCGCTCACCGAGCTCGCCCTCGGCGGCAAGGAATCCCTCGGCCGTATCCATGCGCTCTGGACCCTCGAAGGCCTCGGCGCCCTCGATGCCAAGACCGTCCGCGCCTTCCTGGCCGACAAGAATCCCGACCTCCGTCGCCAGGGTCTTCGTGCCGGCGAAACGCTTGTCCGGGCCGGCGACAAGTCCCTGATCGCGGACTTCGCCAAGCTTGGCGCCGACCAGGATCCCAGCGTCGCCCTGCAGACCATCATGACCGCCAAGATCCTCGGCTCCAACGACGTCAAGGCCTGGCCGGACTACGCCAAGTTCCAGCAGAAGGTCCTGCTCACTTCCGCTTCCAAGGGCGTGAAGGAACTCGGCGCCATGGTCCTCACCGGCACCGACCAGATCGGTGGCCGTGAATATACCGCCGACGAGAACAAACTGCTCGTCAAGGGGCAGGGCATCTACCGCGAACTCTGCTTCGCCTGCCATGGTTATGATGGCAAGGGCATGGCCGTCGATGGCCCGAAGCCGGGCATGACCATCGCCCCGCCGCTCGCCAACGCCGTCACCGTGCGTGGTCATCGCGACGGCATCGTGCGCGTCCTGCTCGCCGGCATGTCCGGACCCATCGGTGGCAAGACCTACGACGCCCAGATGGTGCCCATGGCCATGAACGACGACGAGTGGATCGCCGCCGTGACCTCTTATGTCCGCAATTCCTTCGGCAACAAGGGTGCGGTCATCTTCCCGAAGGACGTCGCCCGCATCCGTCAGGAACTGAAGGGCGTCACCGCCCCGTGGACGCAGGAGACCTTGCAGGCTTCGCTGCCTCCGATCGTCAAGGGTGAGAAGGAATGGAAGGTCTCGGCGAGCGACCAGGCTGACACGGCCCAGAACGGTTGCGACGGCGACGGCAAGACGCGCTGGGAGACCAAGTCCGACCAGAAGAAGGGCATGTGGTATCAGATCGAACTGCCCTCCGCCCAGGCCATCGCCGGCGTCCGTCTTGACGCCGCCGGTCGCCCCAGCGCCTTCCCCAAGAACTTCAAGGTCGAGGGCTCCGTCGACGGGAAGAAGTGGTTCGCGCTCGGCACCAACCATGGCCTTTACTCCCTCTCCGAAGCCTACTTCGACGCCAAGCAGGCGAAGTTCGTGAAGATCACGCTGACCGATGCCACCAAGGGTCAGCCTTGGGCGATCCAAGAGGTGCAGCTCGTCGCGCAGAAGTAAGCCCGACGTATTCTCCGTTCGACAGGGCGACTTCGGTCGCCCTGTCTTGTTTATCGACCATGACTCCCGTTCAGCGCGAGCAGTTCAAGCAGGCCGTCTTCCGGTTCGAACCTTTGCCGACGGACTGGCCGGAGGCTTTCGCGATCATCACCGCCTATGATCCGGATGGGCTCTCGACGACGTCCGAACTGAATATCGCCGCCGATGTCGCCTTGGAGTCCGAACTGAGGGCCGCGGGCTATCGACTGCATCGGGTCACCGGAGGCTCGGCCGATGGGGTTCACCTTGAGCCTGGCTGGGGCGTGCCCATCGGGTTACCCGGCGCGGTCGAATTCGGGCGGCGCTATCGCCAGCTCGCGATTTTCCATGTGCAGAGCAGGGTGGTCTCGTTGGTGGATTGCGCCGACGGGTCGGCCGAGGTCCTGAAACGGCCATTCCAGGCCGTCTGACCATTTTCGGATTGGAACACCTCAGGTTTTCGGGACTCTAACCCGTAACCCCTTATCCCCATGAAGAGCCTAATGTCCCTCCTCGCCGTCCTAGCCGCCGTCGTCGGCGTCCGCGCCGCCGACGCACCCGGTCTGGTCAACGGCAACCCGCCTGACATGCGCACGCTCAAGAGCGGCGACGCCGCTCCTGACTTCGAGTTGCTGGGCACCGACGGCAAGAAGCATAAGCTCGCCGAATACACCGGCGGCGAAGCGCTCGTCGTGCTCTTCACCTCCAACCACTGCCCGACCTCGCACAGCATCGAACGTCGCCTCCAGAAGTTCTACGAAGAATACAAGGGCAAGGGCGTGAAGCTCGTGGCGATCAACCCCAACCATCCGGACGGCCTCAGCAAGGACGAGCTGGGTTATGGCGAGTTCGGCGACTCCTACGCGGAGATGAAGCCTTACGCCGAGAAGAACCACTGGACCTTCGACTACCTGTACGACGGCGACACCCAGACCATCGCCCGCGCCTACGGCTGCCTCGCGACCCCGCACGTCTTCGTCTTCGATAAGAACCTCAAGCTCCGTTACCAAGGCCGCTTCGACGATTCCCGCTTCTACGACGACAGCACCGTGAAGTCCAAGGACTGCCAGAACGCCGTGGACGCCATCCTCGCCGGCAAGAAGGTCGAAGTCGAACTCACCAAGCCCATGGGCTGTTCGACCAAGTGGCGTGAGAAGAAGGCCCTGCATGACGCCAAGCACGAGGCCTGGGCCAAGACCCCGGTCACCGTCGAGCTGATCGACAAGGCCGGCATCGCCAAGCTCCGAGCCAATACCTCGAACAAATACCGCATCATCAACGTCTGGGCCACCTGGTGCGCCCCGTGCGTGAAGGAGTTCCCCGACCTCGTCGAGATCTCCCGCAAGTTCGACATGCGCGACTTCGAGCTGATCTCCATCAGCCTTGATAAGCCCGAGGACAAGGCCAAGGCCGAGGCGTTCCTCTTCAAGCAGGCCGCCGGCCTCAGCAAGAAGGTCGAAGCTTCCCTCAAGAAGGAAGGTCGCACGACCAACAGCTACCTCTTCGCCGGCAGCGGCGACGACCTCGCGGCCGTCCTCGACAAGGACATGCCCGGCCCCATCCCGCACACCATCGTCGTCGCTCCTGGCGGCGAGATCGTCTACCGCCACACCGGCGTCATCGACCGTGCCGAGACCGAGAACGCGATCCTCGACAAGATGAACCGCTTCTACTCTCCGGCCGTGCCGAAGAAGTAAGCCGTTCCGCCCAAGAGAAAGCCCCGGCCGCAGCGATGCGGACCGGGGCTTTTTGTTGGGCGTGGTGAGATCTCAGACCGCGACCGCGAAAGTCTGATCCATGGGGTTGAGCCAGACCTTCACGCGCGGCATCCAGGAGGGGCCGATGATCGCATCGATGTCGAGGGCGCGCAGGAATGGGCCCATCGGTACCGGCGAGATGCCACCGCCGAGGACGTCCGGCGCTTCGCCGAAGCGTTCGAGCAGGTCGTGTCCGGCCAGCGTGAAAGGAAGCGTGTACGAGACCGGAATGTCCATGTCGCCGAACATCGGGCTGAAATCCTTGAAGCCGGCCTGCGGCTTGACGCCGGACACGAACTTGCGATCCGTCACATAGCCATACTGCGCGCCCGTATCCCAGAGCACGCGGGCCGGCTGGCCGTTGAGCGTCACGGCGAAGAGCGGGATATCGGACATCGGCGCGAGTTCGTAAGGCTGTGCCTTGAAGCCGGCGGGCATCTCGTCGCCGGCCGTCAGCGTCCGGTGGGCGACGTCGAAGAGCAGGGTGGTCTGGGCGAGGAGGTCCATGCCCAGCAGCGCGTCGACCTGGACGCCGATCTCGGCGGACAGCTTGTCGAACGTGAAGCCCATGTAGCCGCCTTTGTTGACGCCGTGGTTCTGGTTCTGCCAGGTCAGGCGTCCGGTCGTCGACGAGCTGAAGGGGGCGCCCGTGTCGATGAGGGCACGGCCTTCCGGGAGGTCGATGAACAGGTGACGGTTGAGGAGATAGAGCTTATAGGTGCAGACCATGGAAGAAATGTGCGTTTTACGGGACATAGGGTTGAATTGCTGACAGTTGTAAATGCTAACAGTAGAATGTCAAGCAACGGTAGGGATATAAGGGGGCTGGGTAGGGCGGGCTCTCCGAGCCCGCCGACGGACGGCTCGGAGAGCCGTCCCTACCATCAAAGCCACCCGGGCATAAAGAAGCCCCGGGTCGGGTGATCCGGGGCCTCTGGAAGGCGGCTGGAGGGCTTGTTAGGCCTTCTTCACCTTAACCCACTGCTTCGTCTTGGCGGACTCAAGGACGGCGTCACAGACGTACTGGGTGCCCAGCGCGTGGCGGAAGTCTGGATAGGCCTTCGGAGCCTTCGGGTCGTCGAGGCTCTTGAGGAACTCGGCGAGGGCGTGGGTGAAGGAGTGTTCGTAACCGAGGCAGAGGCCCGGGACCCACCAGTTGCCGGCGTACGGATGGTCGCTGTCGGACGTGTGGATGCTGGACCAGCCACGACGATCGCCCGGGACGGAGTGATCGAAGTAGTTGAGGCGGTTGAGGTCGTGCAGGTCCCACTGGAGGGACTTCTTCTCGCCGTTGATCTCGAACGTGTAGAGCGCCTTGTGGCCACGCGCGTAGCGTGTGGATTCGAACTGGGCGATCGAACCGTTCTCGAAGCGGCAGAGGAAGATCGCGGCGTCGTCGATGGTGACGGCCTGCTTCTTGCCCGTGGCGGTGTGGACGCGTTCCTTGATGAACGTCTCGGTGATCGCGGAGACCTCGGTGATGTCACCGTTGATCCAGCGGGCCGTGTCGATGCAGTGCGCGAGGAGGTCGCCCGTCACGCCGGAACCGGCGGCGGCGGCGTCGAGACGCCAGAGACCCGCGCCGCCCTGCGGCAGCTCGGTGGAGATCGTCCAGTCCTGGAGGAAGTTGGCGCGGTAGTGGAACACGCGGCCCAGCTCGCCGGCGGCCACGATGTTCTTCGCGAGCGTCACGGCGGGGAGGAAGCGGTAGTTGTACCAGACCAGGTTCGGCAGGCCCGACTTCTCGACCGCGGCGACCATCTGCTCGCCCTGGGCGCCGTTGAGGGCGAGGGGCTTTTCGCAGAGGATCATCTTGCCGTGCTTGATGCATTCCAGGGCGATCTCGGCGTGCGAGTCGTTCGGGGTGCAGATGTCGACGGCGTCGATGTCGGCGCGGGCGACCAGCTTGCGCCAGTCGGTTTCGTAGGAGGCGTAGCCCCACTTCTCGGCGAAGTCCTTGACCTTGGCTTCGTCGCGGCCGCAGACGGCCTGGCGGACGATGTGGTGGCCGGCGGTCACCTTGTCCTTCGGGAAGAAGTGGCCGACCTGGGAATAGGCGTTGGAGTGGGTGCGGCCCATGAAGCCGTAACCGATGAGACCGATGCGAATGGCTTTAGACATGATGCGGGGTGGTAGAGTATGGAGTTTCGAGTATGGAGTATGGGGGAGGAGGACCTCAGAGGGCCTTCTTCACCTTGACCATCGCGGCGAGGATGGTGTTCCAGGTCTTCGGGTTCTCGAGCGTGGCGTTCGGGAACATGCAGCCATCCCAGCAGATGTGCTTCATGCCGCGATCGGCGGCGCCTTCGAGCCAGACCTTGGAGCAGGCCGTGATGTCGAGCTTTCCGTTGGCGTCGTCAGCCTGGCAGTGGCGGCCGGTCTTCTCGTGGGAGCCCGTGCCGTGGACGGTGCCGTCGTTCTGGGCCACGTGGAAGTCGAGGGTCCAGGGGCGGAGCTTGCCGACCATCTCGCGGTAGGCGGGCCAGAACTGTTCCGAGGTGTAGCCTTCCTTGAGGAGGGCGGCTTCGGGTTCGTTGTAGCCCATCAGGTAGAGGTAGGTGTGGGCGAGGTCGGCCTGGAAGCCGAAGGTCTTCGGCATGCCGACGCCTTCGAGGGTGTCGAGCATCGCCTTCCAGGAGTGCATGCCGGCCCAGCAGATCTCGCCTTCGGCGGCGATGCGTTCGCCATGGCCTTCGGCGATCTTCGCGGCCTTCTTGAAGGTGTCGACGATGCGGGCCGTGTTGGCCTTCGGGTTCTCGCGCCACTTCTGCACGCCGAACTCGGCGGAGTCCACGCGGATGACGCCGTACTGGCGGACGCCGTGCTTGTTGAGGAGCTTGGCGATGCGGCAGGCCTTCTCGATCGCGAGGAGGAACTTCTGCTGCTGCTCGTCGGAGCCCATCGCGGAATCACCCACCGTGCCGCCCCAGACCGGAGCCACGAGCGAACCGACCTTCAGGCCCTTGGAGGCGATGAGGTCCGCCATCTTCTTGAGGTTGTCCTCGGAGATGTCGGGGTCGGTGTGCGGGTGGAACAGGAACAGGTCGACTCCGTCGAACTTATGGCCGTCGACGTTGGCGGCGACGGTCATGTCGAGCATGTGTTCGAGGGCGATCGGAGGATGGTCGGTGTTGGGCTCCTTGCCGACGAGGCCGGGCCACATCGCGTTGTGCAGTTTCATGGGCGTAGGGTGGGGTTAGGGGTAGGGGTGGGTGAGGGCGAGGAAGTCTTACTTCTTCTTGGCCTTCTTGTAGGCGCCCATGGCCGGAGCGTCCGGGTTCACTTCCGGGCCGAAGTAGCGCAGGCAGACCAGCGGCTCGGTGGTGGAGGTGTTGCGGAAGGTCACGCCCTTCTTGGCGCCGGCTTCGGTGCAGAAGTATTCGTCTTCGGTGAGCTCGTTGAAGCGGATGAGCTTCGGGCTGTTGAGGACCTGGCCGTTGATCGTGCCGGAGCCCTGGACGCAGATGAGGCCGTAGGCGCCCTTGTCGGTGATCGTGCACTCGGCGCCCGGCTCGACGGTCAGCTCCTTCGCGGTGAAGTACTGGAACTTGTCGACCTTGCCGTAGACGATCCACTTGTCCACGTAGCCCTTGCCCTGGACGGAGACGACCGGCTCGAGGTAGTGGTTGTCCTTGAAGTTCGGGTCGACGTTCTTGTCCCAGTCGAGCTGGTCCACGATGAAGTCGACGTCCTGATGCTTGGACTTCGGCATGTCCTTGACGAGGAGGGCCCACGGTACTTCGCGGCCTTCGACGAGGTTCTGGTACATGCCGAACACGTCGGAACCCCACTGCGGCTCATAGGTGCAGAGCGAGCCGGGAGCGTGGAGGATGCAAGGGTCGATGAGCCAGCCGGTGCCGGGCTCGAGCTTGTAGGCCTTGGAGAGGGCGAGGATCTTGTTGTCACCCTTGTGCCAGTTGGCGATGCACTCGCGGACCTGGGCCTTCGTCGTGCCGGGCTCGAAGCCCATGAAGGTGTAGGGGAAATTGTTGCCGACGTTGTTGTGCTGGGGCGGGAAGTAGTAGGACTCCGGCTTGCCTTCGAGGCCGAGCAGCTTGGCCTGCTTGGCGTTCTGGTGCATGTGGTGCGGGATCGGACCCATGTTGTCGAAGAACTTGGAGTACACCGGCCACTTCTTGTACTTGTTCCAGATCTTGGAGCCGATGAGCTCGGCGCCGCATTCCTTGACGGCCTGCTTGAGCGTGAAGCGGGTGTCGCCGATGACGACGTAGGACAGGCCTTCGTCGGGGGTGCGGTTGTCGTTGGCGGCTTCGGTGGTGGAAGCGAACCAGCGTTCGTCGATGCCGCCGCGGCTCAGGCCGAAGGCGTAGAGGTCATCCGGGTGAAGCTTGAGGCGCTTGCCGGGCTGGAGGAAGGAGCGCGGGACCCAGCACGGAGCCAGGCGGAGCAGGCCGCCGGTCTTGGCGAGTTCCTTCTCCACGAGAGAGGCGACGCCGCTCTTCTTGGTGGAGAGATCTTGGACAATCTTGGGGGAGGACATGGTAGGGGGAAAGGAGGGTCGGGGAGGTCGGATTTAGGCGACTCCGCGGGCAGGGACAAGAATTGAGTAAGCCGACTTACGACTTCAAAAACTGCCAATTAATGGGGCAGGTAACGGCCTGGCCGTTTTCGCCCGTAATCCTGACGGACTCGGGGCCGGCGGGTACGATGCTCTGGACTTGGCCGAAGTCGGGCGACACCGCGGCGGCGGCCTGGATCAGGGGGAGGCGGACGCGCTGGTCCTTGCGGAACAAGCGGCTGGTCGGGATGGCCTTGGCGGCCAGGCGATCCTCGCGGGCGACGTCGACGCCGTCGCAGAAATGGGAACAGACTTCCTCCAGGCCGAGGCGTCCGAGGTGGCGCTTCTCCCAGGGGTGTCCGGGACGGCCGCCGTTGGAGAGCCAGAAGAGGGTGGACGGGAAATCGGCGACGTTCTTGAGCGAGAACCAGACGTAGCCCGGGAACGTCACGGCGGTCCAGGCGAACGGCTGCGCTTCGGTCGCGGGTTCGTTGACGAGCATGATCAGGTCATCGCTGCCGGCGCGGGCGGGGTAGCGCGTGAGATCGGTGTTCGTGCCGTCCTTCATCGGGACGGATTTCAAGGTGGAGAATTCGGCGGAAGGCTTGAGCACGCCGGTTTCGCCCGCCGCCGGGTTGGAGAACTCGCCGGCGTAGACGGAGCCGAAGCGGAAGGCGCTCGTGGCGATACGCGCCGCGCCGGCCGAAACGTGCGAGAGGTCGAGCACGGGGTGGTTGCCGTAATTCCAGCGGCCTTCGAGGTTCTCGATCAGGTGTTCGCCGTAGATCGCGTGGTGGCCCGGAATCAGCGAGAAATGCTTGGTGACCGTCGCGCCGGTGTCCGTGCCGGTCTGCGTGAGCTTGAGGGATGTCGCGGAGGCGGCGGCGAGCTGCCACGTCGCGTTGGCGGTGTCACCATGGGGCGGGCCTTTCTCCTGTCCGCCGAACGGCAGGCACATGAAGTCGCCGCGCAGGTAGGTGAGCAGGTTGGGGAGGGACTGGTCGATCTGCGTGGGCGTCCACGGGGAGAGCGAGAAGGGGGAGGCCTTGAGTCCTTTGAAGTTGAACGTGACCGGAGCGAGATGTCCTGCGGTCTGGGTGACGGCCAGTTCGACCTCGGCGGTTCGCAAGGTGTAGCTCGGGGCTCCGTGAATGGTTTCCATGGGGAAGCGTCATTTCCTGCAAGAGCCGCAGGCCTGTCAACGCCTCGGGTGCTCTCCGCTTGCTAAGCGGAAGGCCCCGCGTTTGCTTTTCCTCATGCCGCAGCCTTTGCCCATCCTTTATACCAAGCCCGGATGCCCCTGGTGCACCCAGGCCCTCGAGTACTTCGCCCAGCAGGGCGTGAAGCTCGACGTCCGTGACGTGATCGCCGACATGCACCAGATGCGCCAGCTGGTCGCCCTGACCGGCCAGTCCAAGTGCCCGTCCTTCCGCTATGGGGACTTCATCGTGGCCGATTTCGGCGTCGATGAGTTCATCAATAAGGCCCGGAAGCACCCGGCCGTCTGCGCCGAACTGGGGCTGAAGGTCTAATCTTAGGCAAGAGGGTAAGCCTCTTATATTGTCCTTGGACAACTAGGGTAATCCCCCTAGTAATGTCCTCATGAGGTTTACCCCAACCTTGGGCCTCCTGCTGTGCGCGACCTTGTTCGGCGCCCGGCCTAACGTCGTTTATATCATGAGCGACGACATGGGGTGGGCCGACCCGGGTTGCTACGGTTCGACACAGAACGTCACGCCGAACATCGATCGTCTCGCCAAGGAAGGTCTTCGTTTCTCCAGCTTCTACGCCACGCAGGCCGTCTGTACGTCGTCGCGCACCGCGCTGCTGACCGGCTGCTATCCGAATCGCCTCGGCCTAGGCGGCGTCGCGCTCGGTCCGCACGCCAAGACGGGCCTGAGCAACGACGAGCAGACGTTGGGAACCTTGCTGCGCGACGCCGGCTATCATACCGGCGTCGTCGGCAAATGGCACCTCGGCGACGCGCCGAAGTTCCTTCCGCCCTGCCACGGCTTCGATGATTCGATGGTCCTGCCGTACTCGAACGACATGTGGCCGCTGGGCTACGCGGTCGGCGACGAATCCCGCCGCAAGATGTACCCGGAGCTGCCGCGCTACGTGAACGGGCACCAGATGGGCTTCGTCCGCGATTGGGCTGACATGGACGCGCTGACCTCCTCCCAGGGGCTGCGCGCGGTGCGCTTCATCCATGACAGCGCCGGTAAGGATAAGCCGTTCTTCCTTTATCTGGCGACGTCGATGCCGCATGTACCGCTCGGCGCTTCGGCTGATTTCAAGGGAAAGTTCGCGACACCGTACGCGGACACCATGGCCGACATCGACCGCACCGTCGGGGCCGTGATGAAGGCGCTGGCGGATACGGGAGTCGAAAAGGAGACGATTGTCGTATTCACCAGCGACAACGGACCTTGGTTGAATTTCGGTCGCCATGCTGGCTCGGCCGGACGTTTCCGCGAAGGCAAAGGGACGACCTTCGAGGGGGGCGTACGCGTTCCGTTCATCGTGCGCTGGCCTGGCGTCGTGAAGGCCGATGCCCGGACGGATGCGCTCGCCGCGAACATCGACGTCGTGCCGACGTTGGTCGAGGCCTGCGGCGCGTCCAAGCCTAAGCTAGAAATCGACGGCCAATCCTTCCTCCCGTTGCTCAAGGGCGCGACGTCGTCGGCCCGCGCTTCTTTCGCCTATTATTACGGTGACCGCCTCGAGGCCGTCCGGAAGGGCAAGTGGAAGCTCCACCTGCCGCACGCGTATCGCAGCTACGTCGATATGGTGCCCGCCGCCAAGGACGGGCTGCCGGCCACGACGCATCAACGTCAGATCGGCCTCTCCCTCTACGACCTGGACGCCGACCCCGGTGAGACGAACGACGTTTCCGCCGCGAATCCCGAGCTGGTGAAGGAACTGCAGGAGTTCGCCGTCGCGGAGCGCAAGAAGCTCGACGCCGGAAAGCGCCCCGTCGGCCGGCTCTGATCAGGTCAGGCCGAGGATATCGGCGGTCCGCCAAGCCATCACCGCGAAGCCGACGATCGCGACGGTCAGGCAGACTGCGCGTCGAACCTTGTTCTCAGGCAGGCCGCTGCGAAGCGCCAGCCAGAGCAGGGCGGCCGACGTGAAGATCACAGCCATCTGGGCGAGTTCGACGCCGACATTGAAGCCGACGAGGATGCGCACGATGCTGCCGTTGTCCCATTCCTTGAGCCGATCCGAGACCGCCGCGGCGAAACCGAGGCCGTGGACCAGACCGAAGGCCGCGGGGATGATCAGCATCTGACGGTTCGTCGCGGTGCCGCGGAAAGCCATCAGGCCACCGAGGCCGATCGTGAGCGCGATGAAAGGTTCGATCCATGGCCCGGGGTTGCCGATCCAGCCCAGCGCCACCGCGCTGAGCGTGATGCTGTGGCCGACCGTGAAGACGAGCGAACGACCGAGGGCTTGTCCGAGGGACGCCGCGCCGAGGAACATCGCCAGCATGAACAGGCAATGATCCCACCCTTCGGGGATGACGTGGCCGAAGCCGTCGCCGAGGAGGGTGATGATCGTCTGATTCCGGCGCGTCGCGGGTGAGGGGCCGTCGCCGATCTGGAATTCGCCCGGTGCGTGTTTGGAGACCGCCATCACGGTCTGGAATTCCATTCCTTTGCGCAGGTTCGTGAACACCGTGCCCAAGGCGTCGGGAAAGCGAAGGACAAGTTTGCGGGCGTCGGCCGGGATCGACGCGGTGAGCTTGGCGTTCATCATCACCGGGTAGCGGTCGGCTTCGCCTTGGCGGGAGGATT
>Ga0214206_1000413_pt1 | contig 11826 bp, 24 predicted proteins | sample TroBogEpilimnion_26_FD_153044 | JGI IMG/M metagenome (GOLD analysis project Ga0214206, IMG submission 153044) | Freshwater microbial communities from Trout Bog Lake, WI - 07JUL2009 epilimnion | ecosystem: Environmental > Aquatic > Freshwater > Lake > Epilimnion/Euphotic zone | place: Trout Bog...
GCTATTTTGCGCCGATAGAAAATGAACGCCAAGCGTGGTTGTATTTGCTCCAGTAGCTGCACCACTAATATTTATTTTAGCATTTGAAGATGCCGAAGCTGATGAAGAACCAAAAACAGTATTGCCAATATTATAAAAACCCCTGAAAAAACTTTGACCTGCTGCTAAATATATTGCATAAGCGTTTGTTATGGTTACGTTTGTACCTGCTGATGGCGCAGAAGCAATGTAAAGACTTGATGCCGTAGTAATTGTAACACCTGTGTTAGATGCAGCGAATGTTTGATTCCCAATGCTTGCACCAGTAGCAAAAGCTGCTGTACCACTTGCGGCTGTTGAGTTATCAGTAAACGTATTACTAGATAATGCCAAATTAATACCTGCTGTTCCAACTGCTGCGCCAGTTGCAGAACCAGTTATTTGAATTTTAGAACTTTGGTTAGGAAAAGTAGACGAACCAAATACAGCAATGCCTTGTGTTATACTTTGTCCGCCAAATCTTACAGTACCTGCAAAAACAAATAAAGCATAAGGGTTAGTTATGGTTACGTTTGTACCTGCCGTTGGTGCGTTAGAAATATAAAGTGTAGATGCATTGGTATATGTTACAGACGTATTTGTGGCATTATATGTAGATGGGAAAATCTGATGCGTAGGAACAAGGTTTACTGTTCCTGATGCTGCCGTTACGTTATCTGTAATAGTCATTGCACCACCATAAAATCCAGCAGCATTTGACATGGTTGTGGGCGAATAACTTGAATTTGGATATATGTTTAATAAACCATATCCTATTAATGGTACTGCTCCACTTGCATTTGCTGTTATCGTTCCTGTTGCGCTAAATCCTGTTGTTGTAAATGTGTGATAAGTAGTTGGGTTTGCAACCGAGCCATTAGGAACTAATTGTATTCTAATACCACTTTCATGGCTTGTTGAACTCCAATCACTTACTGCATAAGTTTGTACAGAAACACCCCAATAAAAATCTGTGCCATCATAACCAAATCCATTTAATGAAGAAATAACATTACTAGCCAAAATCGTAGTCGGTGCGCTAATTGTACCGTTTGCCTTATACCCTGTAAAAGCTGGGGCAAGACCACCTGTGCCTGCATAAGTTACGTTATTTATTATCGCATTACCATTACCTGCTAATCCATCCCATGTATTCCAAATTGCGCTTCTATTAGTTAAAGTACCTGAAACGGGGGTTGTATTATTTAAAAATAGCTGTCCATTATTCTTAAAAACAAAACGGTATGTTGTATTTACAACATCGTATATAGCAAAGTCATTAGCTGCACCATTGTAGTAATTACCTATTCTCCATTTACCAGCATTATTGCTCTGAAATGCAAGAAATGCACTAGTTGATGCTACGTTATTAAATTGCGCTACAATCGTTCCAGTAGAATGTATATCTAGTGGCGCACCTGCTACATTCGTACCTATTCCTAAATAGTTATTAGTATCATCCCAAAAGAAATTCGCATTGTCTTGATTAATTTTTCCCGACGCATCAATAAATAAAACACTACCTAATGTAAATGATGATATACTAAGACCACTTGCAGTTAATGTATACGCACCTAAATCTACGTTATTGGTTGCGCCAATATAAGGCACATAGACTCTGCTACCACCGCCTGTTCCGATGCTAGAAGAGCCGAAGCCAAAATCGTTTGCGCCAAATCCTTTCATTTTATTTTAAATTTAAGGTTTATTTTCCACAATAGGTTGTGAATCCGAACTACCTACCCCATATCTTTTATCTTGGGGATTGATAAAATTTATTATAACAGGTAAGCCAGCCACAAGACCTGAATCAATTAGCTGTGCAATATTCAAACCTTCTATACCTTTATTTTTAATTATAAAAAGAAAGATTGCAGTTAAAAATACTTTAAGAAAACTGCCATATATAGTGGTTAAAAAAACCTGAAACTTTTTCATTTTATATGTTTGATTGTAAAATAATTAATTTTCTTTTACTCGCTTCCAACAATGTAATTATTTCAGTATAAAAAAGTATTTTAAAGAATGATTTTAATTTCATGTTTATTTTTTTAGAAACCTATTAGTATATCAACCGTTCCACTCACCCACGTTATTACAATACCAGCCAAAGGAGATGCAGGACTATAAGCATTCAAAGTAACAGTACCGCCATTACCTAATGTTATTGGTCTTGGTGTAATGCCTTGAAATGGTATATTGCCCGAAATGGTGAAAGACCCTGCTGTTGCATCTGCTTGCACACTTAGAGCCATAACGCCATCAGCCCCACTTATTGTGAGGCTTCCCGAAGTCAATGTTGTTGTAAATGCGTTCATTTTTTAATTTTTTACTCCTGTTTATCGTTAAGAAACTCCGCTATCGTTAGCTGCTTAACAAAAGTTTTTTTATTGAAAAGACATATTGCTATATCTCCTTTTTTATATGTTGGATAGCACACCGCACTAATCTGATTGAATTGTATTGAAAGCGCATCTGCTTGTTCAAGCAATCCTTTCTGAATAAATGGAGGTGCAATTTGGCTGTACATCTTGAAGTCAATTAACACATCAAGCACTTCCATAAAACTCATTTCTTTTACTACTCTCACATCTCTTATACCACCTTTCTCAAACTCTTCTATAATCCTGTAACCATTGCTTGCATCATCTTTTAAATACATTGAAAGCCTCGTTGAATTAACCTCAATACCCGCTTTTTTTGCTTCTCTTTCGATGCAGTTGTAAGCTATTTTCCTAAATTCTGATTGAATAAAGTCTATCATATTTTCACTATTTTATTGTCACAAATATAATCTATCTTTGTGACAATATTTCTCCAATAGTTGATTCAAAGTCTACTGGCAAAGTAACTTTCAGAAAACTACTCTTAGCCTGTGCATAACCATGAACACCTACTAATATATTTTTAAAGCCTCCGCTAAATATATTGCTTTGCAATGCCCCTGAAATAACCTGTGTTGGGTCAAACTCAACCGAAGTTGGAATATCTGTATATCCGTTTGCAGGTATAACAAAAGACCCTGCATCCTGAAAATACCCAACCTTAACTTGGTTAACGTAAACATCCAAATACAACTGTTCAATGGCAATCTCTACGTTGGATATATTATTTAACCTTATTGTAATATTTGCCGAAACATTTTTAAGCGAAAGGTTAGAAAGACTTGCACCAACAATTTTATATGTAAAGTTTTTTAGCAATTGTGTTTGCATAGTTATATAACGATAAAAAGCGTAGCCAATTAAGCCTACGCCTGTTACCCCTAATGCTATTTTTAATCCTTTGCTCATATTCTATAAGTTATACCATTCGCTTCTAATGTTGGGTTTAATCCAATGAGTGCAACGCCACCTAAAGTTCCATTTATTTCCCATGAATCAAATTCTACTCTTATTGCTTGGCTCATAGTCTTGTCTTGAATATCTCCTCCGCAAATAAATCCTCTTGGAATAGTTCTCGTTCCGTATGCTAATTTTAAATTCAAAAAGTCTGCATCATTTTTTAATTTAGAGAAAATATCCCTAATAGTTGAATAAGCTGTAATACTTGCAAGGCATCCACTTAAAGATGATGCTATTTGGTTTGCCCAATCTATATATTGAGAATCGTTGTACGTTGGAACAATACCAATATCTAACTTTTTTTGTAAGTCTTTAGTGCTTGAATCTAATTCTTGTTTTGCATCAATTTGACTTTGGCTAGGGAAAATCTTTTTGTATAAGCTACTACCGAATACATAAACTACTACTAACCCACCTACTACAACTATTCCCTTAGCCCATGAGGGCAATTCCTTATATGTTTCAAATACCTTATTGCTCATGATTTTAATTTTAAATAGCTGTGCCTGTGTTTACATTATAATTAGTTAGTCTGCCAAACTTATCTTTAAACTGAAATGTAGATGCGCCAATATCAATAGCTTTCTCCCAATTCTGTAAATAATCTAAAGGCTCTGCACTTAACGAATACATGTATTCGCTTTTATATGATGCAATTTCAGGTGTCGCACTAACCATTTTAGCCCAAATTTTATCAAGCAAACTTTGCGCTTTTTTTGCGCTTGGCTTTTTATAAATAAAAAAATACGCCGAAGCGGCTATCGCCAAAACGACTATTGTTACAGCCAATCCGCTTTTTGTTTTCGGTGTCATTTTTTAAATTTAAAATATGCCTAAAAATTTACCACTCTTTACAGTAGTATCAATTTTAGATTGATTCTTTTTATAAAAAAGGTAACCTGCGCCACCTATAACAGCGATTACTACAACTGCCCAAAATCCACCATTACCTTTATTCATTTACTTCTTTTTATTAATACCATACTTGCTTAGAATAGCATCAGCCTCCGCTTGTAAGTCAGCAATAGCTTTTGCTCCACTATATTTTCCACTATATGCAGCTAAGTAGTCATTAATTTTTTTCAATTCTACATTTGGCATAGTAGCTAAAATATCATTGAATTTTTTTAATGATTCGTTTGCATTAATATAATTGAATTTTTCCTTATCAATATAGTAAGGAGCAAATGCTTTTATACTACCTACTAACGCTTCATTCTCTTTTTTCTTTTTGTTCTGCATGTACAAGTAACCAATTATTCCGATACCTGCTATGCCAATTAAAATTTGTGTATTATTCATATAAATAAAAATTATGCTTTTCAAAATTATCAATGAAGTTTTTAATTTTATCGAACCTTACCATATTATCTTCGGTAGGTGCGTTCATAAATGTTTTGGTAAAAACTTCAAATGCCTCAATTCGTGGATAGCCTAAACCTAAGTAAATAAGCAATCCATTAAGGTCTGCTTCAATTTCGTCATCCATATTATCGTTTAAATAATAATGGCTGAACTCATGCAGCAATATAGCCATCCTATTAGGTACTGTCATTGGTATAAACTGCCTTTGAGATACCTGTATGATGCCATCTAAAATATTAATCCTCGCTGGCGTTGTAACCTCTTGCCCATTTTCATCTGTAAGAATTGGTAGGTATTCAATTACAAACCTTCTATCATCACTCACATACGTTCCACTCTTCATCCATCCTGCATTAAAGCAAAATTTAGTAGCGAATGCAACAAAGCCCTTAACGTAGATATTTGATAAATCAACTACGTCAAGTTTCTTTTCTAACTCTTCTTTGGCAACTGTTTTAACAGTAAATGTAGGGTCTGCTCCTTTACCTAAATTGCCATTTTCTTCGTTGTAAACATATAACAACAAAGTTTTACCAGTAACAGGTAGCCTTACAAAAAATGAACTATCTCCATTTATTGTTTTATACCTATCTGTAAAAACAGTATTGTCCAAGTCTTTATCCCTTACAACTATCCTCATTTTCTGCGGTGCAGATGTGCTTACCGTTACTTTAAGGGTAAATTCATCATATCGTGCAGGTATTTCAAATATCATAGATAATTCATTTGAAATGAAAGAGTGTTTAAATTTAAGGGTCGCTCATATACGATAATCGTATCACCATCGTTTAATAATGATGGCGGCATCAAATGGTCGGGTGTTCCTGAAAAATTAAGGAAAGAGCCATTGTCGGGTACATGAATAGGGCTGTTATATGCGAATATTAATTTATTCACAATTGCAACCGTAGCAATGACCCCAACTAATAACAAAATTTCTTTGTTCATTATTTTTTGGCTTTTCGATAAAAGTAAATTCCAATGGCAGTAGCCACAAGCAATCCTGAAACTATTAGAATAGGCGCACTAAGCCCAAAAACAGAAGATGAAGTCTTTGTAGATGAAGATGGTAGATTAACTTTTAATCCGCTTGTATCTAGCTTTAATCCATCCACATTAACGAAATCGTTATTCGATTGATAACTAAATTTCTCCTTCTCTCTTTCTATCCATTTTTTAAATGGTAGCGTTGTGCCACTCTCTTTCCAAAGTTGATTTGCTGACTTTGCCATTTTAATTTCTCTTTTAATTTTTATTATTACAAATGTATGCTGCCTAATTTTAAACCACTCATATTAGCATACTGTGAATCTCTTTTTACAGAATAGCCAACAAATGATTTTTTAGCAGTATCGGAACTCTTAGCTGCTGCAACTTTCGCTGCTGCTGCTGCATCGTCATCATCCTTTTTCTTCTTCTTAAAATAGAAGTAACCGCCAACTGCTACGGCTGCTGCTACCAAAAGATAAACTTGATTTTTTTTCATAATACCTTTTTAATTTTAAATTAAAAATTAGGCTGTGCAGGTCTATTTGTACCAGTAAATGAAGTTTTAGCAGCAGTTGTAGGAGCAGAAGCTACTACTTTGCTTGCTTGACTTTTGTGCCAAAAATAATAACCTACTAAAGCTACGCCGATTACGCCTAAAGCGATTTTTGTGTTCTTTTTCATTTTATTTTTTTATGTTTTTTAAATTATTTGCTTTTAAGTCCATCTATAACAGCCCCACCTGCTGCACCTGCAACACTAAATAACAATGCGAAGCCAGCAGTAGCCCAAAAGCCTTTCTGCTTAGATACGCCGTAAATAATCCCTGCTAATGCGCCAGCCGATGTTAGTATTCCCGTTAATTTAGATGGTGTCATAATTGTAAATTTAATATGAAAGAATTATTTGATTAAAAATTGATTGTCAATTATATATAACGACTTCTTTATTTGGTTTTTTAATAAAGAAACTTGAAACAACCCCACCTAATAAACCACCTATTAATATGCCTACAAGTAGTGGAGATTTTCTCTGATATGCAACTGCAAGACCTATGCCACCTCCGATAAGCATACCCATGCCCATTCCTTTAGTTTTCTCGGATATAACACTATTAACCGATTTTGAAGATGTTGATTTCATGTTATCTAAAAAATCTTTGCCGTACATATTATTGGAAATTTTTAATATTAAAATTTGATTGGCTATTAATCCTATCAATCATTAGTGCATCTCTCTGTTCACAAGCATAGGATTCCATGTGCCTATTTACATTCTTTTCCCATGATGGCATTTTTTGATAGTCAGAAGGTATAATCATAGAATTTAAAGGAGATAAAACTACTGAATTTGCATCACCTGTAAATGTTATAGCTGCTGCTTGCGCTACTGGACTTACTGATGATATTGTTGCAGGAACTTCAACCTTAGATTCATTTATTACACTTGGAGATGTAGTCATGCTTGCGCTAGAACTACAACCGCAATCACTTTTACCTTTACTACTCTTGTGTAAAATGTAATAAGCAGCAAGTACGCCACCTCCTAATAATAACCAATTACTTGTTTTCATTTTTTTCTGTTTTTGTAAATGATAAATGCAGCAGCTATGAGTAATCCACCCATAATCACAAATGATGAAATATTCCTTTTTTTAAGGTCATCCATGTGTTTCGTTCTGTTATACGCTATTGCGTTAAAACTTGCCATATTATTTAGTTAAAACTTTTTTAGCTACTAAAATACCAATCAATACAGCTACTCCTGCAAATACATATACAGCTATCTTGCTCGTATTAGCAGAAGTCTTTGTTGTTGCTGCAAATACTTCCAAATTGCTTTGTTGTGTTAGTGCAACTGAATTTGCCTCTGCCAATGCAGCCCTTTCATCATCTTGCTTTTGAATATACAATGTGCAATTCATTTTTGAATTTAATCCATTGTAGTAAGCTACCTTATCACTAATAGCTTGGATAGTAGACGTATGAAGAGCCTCGTCAGGTTTTGAAACTTGCAATTTGTCTGCTGCTGTTTTTGCATCTTCTAATGATACTAGATAATTTTTAATAACGTAGCAGTTATCCATATCTTTTTCATTCAAAGATGGAAAGTCTATTGATAACTTAGCATACTGATAAAATTTTCCAATGTTAGTCCAATCGCAATAATCTTTCCATCCACCAAAAGTATGGTGAACTGCTTGTCTATTTTTTGTTGGCATACCATATTTATCATAAGCATCTTGTATGCCACTCATGTTTTTAGGATTGCCAAAAAAAGATTTCATTTCATTGAAGAAAGAAACACAACTGAATGTGCTAACAACATCAAGTATTTGACTTCTTAATGAAGCGTTATCTCTGATATTGCCATAAACAAAAGTATCAACCGCAGAGCCGCCAGTAGAAGAATTTGATAATGCCTGTGCCATTATATTAATTTTTTTTAGTTAAAAAGAATCCTGCTGCTATTAATGCAACTACTGAAAATCCTATAATTAAAACTGTGTTCATTGAATTTTTAGACTGTTGCCCTACTGCTGCTGATAATATGGTAGAATTACCCGTTACCCCTGCTGCAAGTATTTGCGCATTTGCATCTTGAAGTATTTTAAATTTAGCTTCATCATCTTGCGCATTTTGTAGCCTTATAGCTAACGCATTTTGTTGCTGTGCATTTAATTCCCCAAGCCTATTTTGCCAATCCATTTGTCTAACCTGTGCTTGATAGACTTTATTTTTAAATAGATTGCTTACAGTATTATTTATTACTTGCGCTCCTGCACCTATTACTGCTGTTGTAACTGGCATATTTTTAAATTTTTAATTTACAAGCATATTTATCATCAAATTCGCACTCTTTCATTCCGCACTTTTTAAGCCAATTTATAGCCCTTGTGTTTCGTTTCCACATTAAGGTTTCAAAACTATCCCTTTCAAAGACTTCTCTGATATAATTAAATACATTACTTAAAACCCATGCGTTCCTATATTTTTTATTTACACCCATGCTTACAAGTATATTAGGCTTTTTTATTATAAAAAAATACCCAATAATTTTTCCATCATCCATTAACCTAACGAAAGATGTATCATTAAAAAAATCAATGAACTCATTTATTTTATTTTCTATATTGGCAACAAGACCTTCTATAATAGTGCCTTTAAAGTTTGGGTCGCAATAATTAAAAATTTCATCATCACCCTCAAATGCAACCCTTATAGCTTCTCTAATTTCTCTCATGTATTTAATTTTACATCAACCCACTTTAATTCCTATTTTCCATAAGGAACGCCACTAAATCCATACAAATCAGTCAATGCGCTAGTAGTGCTTGCATCATAAGAACCGCCACCTGATAAATCAGAACCGCCACCTGCTAAATCACTCCCTGAACTTGAACCTTTTGAAAAAAGCGAATTAACTAATTTATTTGCAAGGTTTCCTCCAACTTGACCTAATGGATTCTGCCACCAACTATCTTTTGATGCTGGTTGCTGTGGTACATATCCACCTTGACCTTGATTATTGTAAGGAGAATAATTTGAAGGTGCATAATTTGATGGATAACCTGATGGAACTAAAGGTCTAATAGGTGTAGTAGTGGTGGTGGTTGTAGGTGCTTTACTTTTCATTGCAAGATATATTGCAACACCCAATACGCCAACTCCAACAACTGATACGGCTACTATTGTGCCTGTGTTTGAACTTGCCATTTTATTTATTTTTTTAATTTATGATAAACGATAATACCTCCGATAAGCAATGCACCTATCAAAGCAACTGGTAATATATAAGACGTTAGATTTTTTGCACCTTGCGCTGCTGTGGCTGCTTCTTGCTGTTTGAGCAAAATTTGATTTTGGTCGTGTTGCAATACTGCATTAGCTGTATCTGTTTGCGCCTTTGTCATTTGCGTTTGAGAATAAGCGTTTAATGCGTTATTGATAGTATCTAACCAATTTGTATTTGAACTTCCATCTGCATGTGTGTACATGCCTGAATTTGTGTACATGTGTTCAGGTGTACCATGCGTAGTGCCAAAAGACAAATCATTTACTGTGTAATGTACAGTGAGGTCGGGCTGTGCAGCAAACCCAAGTGTAGCACCACTATGATTACTTGCTATCAATTTTGCAAGGTCTTTTCTGAAATCCATGCTTAATTGATTAGCCGACAATGTTTTGTAAATAACATCAGCATCACTTTCATCTATGCTTGTGGCAAATCCATTTCTGCTTAATGCCTCTACAAGTTTATCTTTTTTGTTAGTTACTACATTTGCAATGCCCGTATTAACTAACTCGGTTGCTTCTATTAATTCCATATTTTGAAATTTACTTTTTTGATATAATTGCTACGGTAACTAATACAGCACCAAGCAATATAAACAAGTTTGTTTGACTTAAAGTTACACCCTTTGGAGCATCGCCTGTTGCGTTTTTCATTGCCTTTTTTTTGCAATCATCGCACCCACAACCATCATGAAAAAGAACTTCTGCTTTTGGCTCATCCTTTTTCTGTGTTGACTGATAGTGTTCGATAATTACATCCCTATCAGGATGAATTTTTAATATTTCATTCAATGCAGGCTCACCTTCGGATGCAACCATGTTTTGTAAATGATATGCAATATCATCAACTGAATTTATTGGTTGGTCGCCATATCCAAACTTGTGCAACAAAAAATAGCTGCCATCGGGATTACATTCTGCAACATGTTGATACATACTCATGGTAGAAAATTTATTTTATAGTAAAAAAGGGCTTTGATGAATTTTTCTTTCACCGAAGCCCTTTTTTGAATTATGCCTATCCGACTATGGGTTGATAGTAGGTATCTTAACCACGTTAGGACTTGAATACTGCTGTGCAACTGGCGCACCTGCTAATCCATTAGACAAGTTGATGTTGTCAGATGGGTAGAAGTGAAGTCTAAATACAACAGAAGCATTAATGGTAGAGAAAGTCAACTTTGTGAAACCATCAATACGGTAAAGTTGCTTAACTGCCAATACACCTGTTTGTTGCTGATAAGGGTCAATTGTTGGAACGATTGTTCTCAACGCTTGGTTACCGTTCGCATCTTGTGTGTTAAGCACAAATGGAGTAGTAATTTGGCTCTGTGTACCAGTTACGCTTTCGATGTAAGTAAGACCTACGGAGAAAGGTTGGTTCATTGACTGATATAAGAACTGTTGGTAGTTTACGTTGCTGATTGCAGAACTGATAGTAACGCCGCTTATAGTGATGCTACCATTAGACCATGTTGAACCTGCATAACCACCATTAATGTAAGTGAATGCACCTAATACATCTAAGTTAGCAACAGAAGATGCAGAAGCATTACTGATAGTTATGATGTATGGTTGAGATTGTGCAGCACTTGCAGCAGCACCATCAGCCGCCATAACAGTGCGACCACCTACAACATTCGGAGCGAAGTTGCGGAATTGGCGACCATTGGCGTTATTGTAACTTTCGTTGGCAAAGTTTCTTGCGTTTGCCAAGTAATTTTTAACGTATGACATTTGTTTATAAAATTAATATTGTTTGAAAAAAAATTTACTCTTTGCTTATTTTGCTGCTGCTGCGGTTGCAGGTAAAGCAGTCTTAGCTTTGTTGATTAATGGCTTCAACACTAAATCGTAGGCGGCAACGCCAGCAGCGATTGTAAGAATTGAAATCAATAATTTTTTTGCACCTTCCATTTTTTAAAGTTTTTAGGTTAATAAATACACTCTTTATTAGATACATTGTTTATAGTGCGAATCTTAAACTTTAGAAAAAATCATTCTGCTATGCTTACACAAGCATTACATTATTATCTATTCTTAAATTTAAAATATATAAACAACACAAAGAACTCGGAGTACCTATTCATTTTTGTAAGTACAGACTTACTTAATGAAATGGTAAACCAAATTTAGAACGTATTAAAAAAATGGAGTTTAAAACTTAATCAATTTAAGGCATTGAATTTCATTGATTTATCAATTAGCCTTATTTTGTATTATTGATGGTAGGATGAAAGCCTATTTTTTACTTCTTGTACGGCTTGTACTGGTGTGTAAGTTTTCCTTCCGCTTGCATCTCTTGAACGCAATAGTGG
>Ga0214206_1000415_pt1 | contig 11747 bp, 10 predicted proteins | sample TroBogEpilimnion_26_FD_153044 | JGI IMG/M metagenome (GOLD analysis project Ga0214206, IMG submission 153044) | Freshwater microbial communities from Trout Bog Lake, WI - 07JUL2009 epilimnion | ecosystem: Environmental > Aquatic > Freshwater > Lake > Epilimnion/Euphotic zone | place: Trout Bog...
CCGCACCTCATCCTTCTGCCCGCCGGCGCTACGCCCCCACCTCGAAGCGGCCTGCCGCCACGCGGCCCGTTTCGCCAAAGGACTCGTCGGCCGGCCCAGCCGTGAGCTGCACGTCCATAGCCTTAACTACCCCGCCTCCGTCACGGACAGCACTTCGATGGAACGTACCACGCCGGCGCTCGTGCGTCACGGCTCCCTGTTCAAGCGTTCGGCGCAAGGCTTCTCGTTCGCCTGGAACGACGGCGAGAACCTCACCACCGACAAACAATCAGACCTCGCCGTCTTGGAGCGAGGTCTGATCAGTCACACGGTCTTCGACTTCGGCGGCACCGCGCCGCTCTGAGCCGGCTCAGTGCGTATGGCCGTGATCATGGCCGTCGCCATGATCATGGTCGTGGTCGTGATGACCTTCGCCGGCGAACAAGGCCGGAAGGAGGAGCACCAGGCCACCGATGAAGGCGGGGGCGTAAGCATTACGCAGGCCTAGGGCGGCGAGCAAAGGATAGAAGCCGACGAAACTGGCGAAGGCCCAGGCGCCAAGGTGATTGGGGAAGATCCAGAGGCCCTTGAGGCCGCCGTCGTTGGCACGGCGCTGGACGTAGACGGAGAGGAAACCCGAGAAGAAAAGGGACGACAGGATCAGCAGGAAGACGGCGAAAGGAGCCCAACCGGAGACGGCGTGGTGATGGATCTCTTCGGCTTCCTTCTTGAGCTCAGGCTCGACGGCGGCTTCGGCGGCGGCCACCGCGGCCTTTTCGTCGAAGGCCTTGCCCTTGGCGGCGGTCTTGGCCTTGGCGACGGCCTTGTCCACGAGAGCTACCTTAGCGGCGGCTTCCTTGGCATGGGCCTCGGACTCGGGGAGCGCATGGCTCATGTAGTGATAGGCGCCGACGGAGATGCCATAGAAGATGGCGCCGAGGACGACGGTGTTGATGGCCAGGCCGAGGCGGCCGAGGGGCTTGGTAAGGTCCAGCGAGAAGCTCATAATACGAAGCCGCAACCTAGGTCGCCCGACCTTTCCTTCAATTCCAAACTTGGAAACCGCCCCTTTCCCCGCCTCATAAGAGCCTCGCCATGGCCCGCCCCCTTCCCGAAACCGTCCTTTTCGACCTCGACGGCACCTTGGTCGACAACTTCGAGGCCATCCACCGGTGCTACGACGACGTGATGAGCATGATGGGGCTCCCAGGCGTCACCCTGGAGCAGATTCGGCGCGCCGTCGGCGGCTCGGTCAACGTCACGGTCGTCAAGCTCGCCGGCGAAGCCAACGCTCCCACCGCCACCCGCCTCTTCCGCGAGCACTTCCCCTCCGTGATGTATCACGGCCTCCGCGCCTACCCCGGCTGCCGCGAGATCCTGTCGGCCCTTCGCGCCAAGGGCGTCCGGGTCGCGGTCTACACCAACAAGGACGACGCCAATTCGAAGAAGATCATGGAGCACCTCGGCCTCGATGAAGTCATCGACGGCGTCTACGGCACCAACGTGCACCCTTGGCGCAAGCCCCAGCCGGAGTTCACGCAGTTCGTGCTGTCGTCCTTCAAGGCCCACCCCGAACGGACCGTCATGGTGGGCGACTCGCCGTTCGACATCTCCACGGCCCGCAACGGCAAGCTGGCCGCGATCCACTGCGTGACGACCGGCAGCCATACCGCCGAGGAACTCGCCCCCTACTCCCCCGACACCGTCCACTCCGGCCTGCCCGAACTGGGCCGCGAGGTCTTCGGGCTGGGCTGATTTTCGTTTCGCTCCCGCCCCGCGGGGGTGATTGGCTCTCCGCATGTCGCCGCCTCGCGAACCGCCGCGCGGACCCGAAACCACCCTTTCGGGCGTGGTCGAGCGCATCCTGTGGCTCGACGAGGAGACGCATTTCACGATCGCGGAGCTCGCGCCCGAAGCCGGCGAAAAGGTCATCATCCTCGGCAACATGACCGGGCTCCAATGCGGCGAGACCGTCGACGTCAGCGGCCACTGGGAGCGCCATCCTTCGCACGGGCCGCAGCTACGCGTCCGCACCTTCAGTTCGCGACTGCCCTCTTCCGTCCACGGCATCCGCAAGTACCTCGGCAGCGGCTTGATCAAAGGCATCGGCAAGACCTACGCCGACAAGATCGTCGCGAAGTTCGGCGTCCGCACCTTCGACATCATCTCGAACCAGTCAGGCCGCCTCCGCGAAGTCGACGGCATCGGCCCCGGTCGCGCGAAGGCCATCAAGGCCGCCTGGGACGACCAGAAGGCCCTGCGCGAAGTGATGGTCTTCCTGCAGACCTACGGCGTGACCAACGCCCTCTGCATCCGCATCGTCAAGGCCTACGGACAGGACGCGAAGAAGGTCCTCACCAGCGAGCCTTACCGCGTCTGCCGCGAGGTCGAAGGCGTCGGCTTCAAGACCGCCGACAAGATCGCGCGTAATCTCGGGCTGCCCACCGCGGGCCCCCAGCGCGTCGACGCCGGCATCCTGCACACGCTCGAGGAACTCGAAGGCGAAGGCCATAGCGCTTTCCCGGACGAAGGCCTGCTCGAGAAAGCCACCGAACTGCTCGAGGTCGACAAGACCATCGTCCACGACCGTCTGCGCAAGCTGATGGAAGAAAACGCCGTCGGCGTGCTCTCCGCGCGCGGCGTGCGCCTCGTGCAGCTGAAGCCGCAGGAGAAGGCCGAGAAATCGATCGCCGCTTCCATCCAGCGCTTCCTGGCCACGCCGTCCGGACTGCCGACCATCGTCGCCGACAAGGCCGTCGAATGGGCCCAGACCCGCGCCGGCTTCGCCTTCTCGCCCGCCCAGGCCGCCGGCGTGCTCATGGCGCTGCAGAACAAGGTCACGGTGCTTACCGGCGGCCCCGGCACCGGCAAGACGACCATCCTCAAGGCCCTCTGCGACATCCTGGGCGCGAAGCGCGTGCGCATGGCCCTCGGCGCGCCGACTGGCCGCGCCGCGAAGCGCATGACCGAGGCCACGCGCGGCCAGGCTTCGACGATCCATCGGCTCCTGAAGTTCGACCCGGCCGAAGGCGGCTTCACCGCCAACGCAGAGAACCCGCTCGCGACGGACTTCGTCATCATCGACGAATCCTCGATGCTCGACACCAAGCTCGCGGCCGCCCTGCTCCGCGCGGTACCGGGCACGGCCCACGTCTTGCTCGTCGGCGACGTCAACCAGCTCCCCTCCGTCGGCGCCGGCAACGTGCTCGGCGACCTCATCGACTCCGGCGCGGCCGCGGTCACGCGCCTCGACACCGTCTTCCGCCAAGGCGCCCGCAGCGGCATCGTGACGGTCGCGCACGGCATCCTGCACGCGGACACCACTCCGCCCACGCCGGTCGAGGATCCCACGAAGCTCGACTTCGCCCAGGACATCCACTTCGTGCGCGTCGACGACCCGGAAGCCTGCGTGGCGATGGTCACGAAGCTCTGCTGCGAGATCCTGCCGAAGGCGTTGCGCTTCGATCCGCTGCGCGACATCCAGGTGCTCGCGCCGATGCACAAGGGGACCGGCGGCATCCAGGCGTTCAACCAGGCCCTCCAAGGCCGCCTGCGCGGCGCGGAGGCCCGCCCCGGACGCATCCAGCCGGGCGACAAGGTCATCCAGACCCGCAACAACTACGACAAGAACGTCTTCAACGGCGACTTCGGCGTGGTGCTCGGCCAGAACGAAGAAGGCACGCTCCTGATCGACTTCGACGGCGCCCGCGTGGAGCTCGAACGCGGCGAACAAGGCGACCTACACCTCGCCTACGCAGTGAGCATCCACAAGTCGCAGGGCTCGGAATTTCCGGCGGTCGTCGTCCCCCTGCTCCGCCAGCACAGCATCATGCTCGCGCGGAATCTCGTCTACACCGCCGTCACGCGCGGCCGCAAGCAGGTCATCCTCGTCGGCGACCCCACCGCCTATGCGATGGCGGTGCGCAACGCCTCGGACTCGCGCCGCATCACCGGCCTGCTCCCTCGCCTCCGCGGCGAGGAATGATCAGAGCCTGACACGCATCGTGCCTCGCGTGACGCCGAGCTGGTTCAGGACCTTGAGGTCGTTCCAGAGCGCGGTGCCGTCGAGGTCGCCCTTCAGCAGGGCCTGATATTTCTCGAGCGTACGCGTGACGGTCGAGGCATCCTCGTCGACGAATTCGACGCGGAAGCGGCGGACGCCGAGGGCGAGGAGCTGGGTGACGTATTCGGCGCCGGTCTGGGCGCGCGAATTGAAGAGCGTGTTCCGGCAACCGGCGTCGGCCTTGAGGATGTGCTCGGCTCCGACGCGGTCGCGCAGCTTGACGCGGTGCTTCTCGCACGGACGGCCGCAATCACGGTAGTCCTTGCCCTTGGAGAGGAAGGTGCAGAACACGCAGTGCTCCATGTGGAACATCGGCATGTGCTGGTGGATCGTGACCTCGAACCATTCGGGCGGAGCGGACTGGAAGAGCGCGGTGACCTGTTCGGAGTTCAGGTCATACGAGACCGTCAGTCCTTCGAGGGCGTGCTCACGCATGAGCCACTCGGCGGTCAGGCCGTTGGCCACGTTGAGGGAGAAGTCGGCACGGAGGCGCTGGCCCTTGAAGGCGCGGAGATCCTCGTGATTACGCACCAGATAGCCGTCGGCCTGGCAGGAAAGGACGATCTCGCTGATGCGGTCCTCACCCTGCTTGTGGATGCGCGGGCCCATGGCCCAGAACTCGACCTTGCGGCCGGCTTCCTGCTCATAAGCGCGGACGCAAGCGACCGCGGCGCGGAACTTCTTCGGGTCCTCGAATTCGGCGTAGATCACGCGGGCGCCGCTGGCGAGGGCGGGCTCGAGCTGCTCGGGCTCGCGGATGACGACGACGATCTCGGCTTCGCCGGGGCGCTGCGGCTCGAAAGGCGCGACCTTCGTCGCCTCTTCCTCATAAGGCAGCAGCGTCCAGCGCAAAGGCTGGCTGCGGAGCTTGGCGATCTGTTCGGCGAGGTCGCGGCGCAGGCGGTTCAGTTCGCTGACCGGGATGATGAGGGCGCCTTCGAGGTCAGCCTGCAGTTCGCCCATCTCGAACCCCGTATCGCCGAGGCGGCCGAGCTGATCGCGCAAAGTATTCACGTCCATCGGACGCTTCTCCGCCGCGGCGCAAGGCATCGCGGTCTCGCCGGCGACGACATGGCCTTCGCCATCATTAAATTCGACGCGCAAGGGCTGGCCGAGACGGCCGATCACTTTGGCATGCAGGGGGCGGCGATAATTCGCCTTCTCGCGGTCCCAGGAATCATGCAGACGCTTGTCGAGTTCCTGGTCCTTCGTCTTCCAGAGGATCGCGCCGGGCTTGACCTGCGAGCAATCGACGTCTTCGCGGCCGAAGCGGATGAACGTCAGGCCGCCGCGGGCGGGCTCAAGCCCGTGGACGAAACCGCCCTGCTCGCGTTCGGCCGGCTTGCCTTGGTCGAAGACCACGCCGTCGCCGGGCTTGAGCGGTCCTTCCAGTCGCATCGTCACGCCGTTCGTGGCGACGTCGACGACCGTACCGAGGTAGGCGCCGCGTTTCTTGCCGAAACGGGCATGGACGAGGTGCTGGTTATCGATGCCGCGGAGCCAGCCGGTATGCAGGCCGCGGGAGAAGGTCATCTGCATCGCATAGTCCTCTTCCTGACGGACCTGAAGGGCGGCGCGATCGGCGTCGGTCCCCTTGGCGAACGCATCCCAAGCCGCATCGACCGCGCGACGGTAGGCCTTCGTGATGGCGGCCACGTATTCCGGGGACTTCAGGCGGCCTTCGATCTTCAGCGAGCGGATGCCGGCGCGGATCAGGTCGGGGACGACCTCGATTCCCGCGAGGTCCTGCGGCGAAAGCAGGTAGGCCTTGTCGCCGAGGTCACGGACGACGCCGTCGACCACGAGTTCGTAAGGCAGGCGACAGGCCTGGGCGCATTCGCCGCGGTTGGCCGAGCGGCCGCCGAGGGATTCGCTGGTCAGGCACTGGCCGGAATAGGCGACGCAGAGGGCGCCATGGACGAAGACCTCCAGATCGAGCGGCGCGCCCTTGGCGGCCTGCTCGGACTGCAGCTTCTGCATCTCGGGAATCGAGACCTCACGCCCAAGGACGGCGAGCGAAGCGCCGAGGCCGCGGGCGTAATCGACGCCGGCGGCGCTGGTGACCGTCATCTGCGTCGAGGCGTGGATTGGGAAGTCGGGCGAGATCCGGCGGATCAGGCGGCAGATGCCGGGATCCTGGACGATCGCGGCGTCGACGCCTGAAGCGATGATCGAGCGAAGCGTGCGGGCGGCTTCGGCCAGCTCGTCCGGGAAGATCAGCGTGTTGAAAGTCACATAGCCCTTCACCCCGCGGCCATGGAGATAAGCCATCAGTTCCGGCAGATCGGCCTCCTCGAAGTTCTTGGCCCGGACGCGGGCGTTGAAACGGCCTACGCCGAAGAAGACGGCGTCGGCGCCGTTCTCGACCGCCGCGCGGACGCAGTCCCATTCGCCGGCCGGGGCGAGGACTTCCGGCTTGCGGAGGGGAGCGATGAGGCTGGTAGCGGACACGAGGACAGGAAGGCACAGTCCGCCCTTCCCTGCAAAGAGCAATTAATGCCCCTCGAGTACCCGGGCGGCGCTTCCGGGATTGCCCCGGGGCGGCCTTCCCGCCCTAATCGAACCCATGTCCGACAAGCTCGAAGAAATCTTCCAGATGCAGCAGGCGCTCAACAAGCGCATCGGCGTCGAAACCGCCGGCATGACCGAGGAGGAAAAGATCAAATGGGTCCTCAACTACCTCCGTGCCATGCAGCAGGAGATGGCCGAACTGACCGACTCCGTACCCTGGAAGTGGTGGGCCAAGTACCAGAAGTTCGACGAGCAGAACGCCCGCGTCGAGGTCATCGACCTCTTCCACTTCCTCATCTCCATCGCCCAGGTCCTCGGCATGTCCGCGGATGACGTCTACCAGGCCTACCTCAAGAAGAACGCCGTGAACCACCAGCGACAGGATTCCGGCTACGTCAAGAAGGACGAGAACGATTCCCGCCACATCTGAGCCCCCGCACCATGCGTCACCCCACCGCGCGCCGTTCCGGCTTCACCCTCATCGAGCTTCTGGTCGTCATCGCGATCATCGGCATCCTTTCGGCCATCACCTTCGGCCTGTTCCGCGCCGCGAACAACGGTCGCAATAAGTCCAAGTCCCGCGGCGACATCCAGGCCGTCGCCATGGCCTGCCAGAGCTACCGCAAAGCCTACGGCGACTTCCCCTGCTGCGCCACGGGCACCGACGACCGCTACCGCCGCGACCTTCTCGACCAGCTCCTTGGTCGTCGTCTCATCCGCGTGACCACGCCCGGTAGCACGCCCGTCTTGCTCGCCTACGACGACCCCCTGCTCCCCTCCGGCACGGCCGGACGCCAGATGCGCAGCTTCCTGAGCTTCGAAGAGATCACCACCAACGATAACACGCAGATCTCGGCCAACGACTGGCGTACCAACAACGCCGCCTGCCGGGAATTCGTGGACGCCTGGGGCAATCCCTACGACTACCGCTACCGCGCCCTCACGGCCGCCAAATATGCGAACTGGAAGTCGCCCAACTTCCTCTTCGTCTGCGCTTCCGCCAATTATGTCCCGGCTGCCAACGAAGGAGACATCCTGGCCTTGGAAGAATACTGGGATCCCTCGCCCTCGGGTGGCACGACGATGACCCAGTCGGGCATCGTGCCCGCGACTTATTTCGACGAGAGCGGCGCGAGCACTGGGCCTTTCCGCGCGGACAACCTCGTCAACTGGACGAACTGACGTCGGCTGGTTTCAGCCAACGGGCCAGGCAGGCGACAATCAGCCAGGCAAGGACGGCCGTCGCCACCGTGTGCGACAGGAAGTGTTCGCCGCGGGCGACCTGATAGAGACCCATCGCGCCGCCGTAGAGGACCCCGATCAACACGCCACGACGACGCGACTCAGGCGTCGACCAGGCGAAAGCCAACGCCAGCAAGGCGAAGCCTCCGCTGGCGTGACCAGCGGGGAAAGCATGGCTGGGATAGAGCGCCGGCTTGGCATCGAACAGCAACAGATGCTCCCAGGCGTTCGGCGCGACGGCGCCGTAGATCGACAGGTCACGCGGAGTGGCCATGTGCGTGACCGAACGGAGCTGCGTGCAGACGACGGAGACCACCGCCATCGAGACGAAGAGGTAGGCTGCGCGACGACGTCCCAGCCAGGACGGCGAACGCGCGGGGAAGGCCATCGCCCAGAGCAGCCCGAGCGCGAACGCATAGAGCAAGACCTTCGGACCGGTATAGGCCAGCTGATGGAACAAGCCGGAGTCCTTGGGAATCAGCCAATCCCGTCCGTTCCAGAACCAGGACTGGACCTTGAAATCCAGCCATTCTCCCCCGGTCCCATGGAAGCCGAAGAAGCCGACCACGACCGCCAGCAAGAGCGCCGGCAGGACCACGGAAGGCCGGTCAACGGACTGGATTCTGGAGTCCGCCATGGTTGAAGAGATCGTCGGTGGCCTGATAATGGATGATCGCCTCGTCCACGGCGGCCGTGTCCGGCGAAGCCATCGGCGTCAACGCGCCCGTCGCGAGGTCGGCCTTGTACTGCGCCGCCTGACGCACGGGCTTGAGCACGGTGAGGAGCCCGTCCGGACGCAGCATCGCGACCTTCTGATAATTGCTGATGAAGGCGCGGGGCCGGAAAGAAGGGCTCAGCGCGTCGTTGCCGACGAAGCGGGAGAGGTAGTTCGCACCCAGGAGCCCGAGCACCGTGGGAGCCGCATCGACCTGGCTCATCATCGTCTCGACCTTGCGAGGAGGGATGTTGCCGGGGGACCAGACGAAGAGCGGGATCTCATACTTCCGGATCTCAAGCTCGCGCTTGCCGGCGACCGAGGCGCAGTGGTCCGCCACGATCACGAAGACGGTGTCCTTGAACCAAGGCTTCGCTTCCGCGGCCTTCAGGAAGGCGCCGATCGCATAGTCGGTATAGGCGACGCCGCCGTCACGACCGCTGAGCTTCGGGTCGATCTTGCCCTCGGGCCAGGTGTAAGGGCGATGGTTCGAAGTCGTCATCACGAAGTGATGGAACGGCTTGCCCGCCGCGTAGGCCTTGTCGGCCTCGTCCAGCGACCAGCCGAAAGCGTCCTCGTCGCAGGCGCCCCAGGCGTTGCCGAAGGTCGTCTTCTTGCCCGCGGCTTCCTGGCGAGGAAGGTCCACCACCCGGTAGCCGTTGGCCCCGAAGAAGTAGTTCATGTTGTCGAAGAAGCCGTCGCCGCCGTACACGAAGGCCGTGTCGTAGCCTTGCGCCTTTAGAACGGAGCCGAGCGTGGTGAGGTTCTCGCACCCCTTGCGACGGAGGACCGACTGGCCCGGAATCGGCGGGATCGAAAGCGTGAGGGCTTCCATGCCGCGCACGGTCCGCGTTCCGCTGGCGTAGCAACGGGCGAACCAGAGCGACTCGCGCGAGAGGCGGTCGAGGTTAGGCGTCAGGTTCTTGGGCTTGTATTCGGGCGACCCGTAGCAGCCCAGGAACTCCGCGCTGAGGCTCTCGACCGTGATCAGGATGACGTTGAGCCGGCGCCCGTCATGCCGGCCGGCGGGCGCGATGCGGCGGGTGATGTCGTTGAGGTCCTTGGCCGTAGGCTCGCCGCCTTGCGCGAGGAGCGTCGCGCGCAGCTGGGCGACGGCGTCAGGACGGGAAGGATAGAAACGCTTCCACTCGAGCTGGTTGGCCCAGAAGGCCGCCAGGAAGGCGTATTCGCCGTTTTTCGCCAGCTCGGTGTCGTAGCTGTTGTCCCAGCCCGGCTGAGGGTCGCCCATGTGACGGAGTCCCGCCGTCAGGCGTTCGCCGACGGAAGCATGGGTCGTCGTGACGGCGTTCAGGTCGCGGCGGCCGACGAAGTAGGAGACCAGCAGCAGGACGATCATCGGCGCGAGGAGCGCGACGAGGTTGCGCCAGCGAGGCGTGGCATCCGCGACGGCGCCCTCCTCCCAGCGGCGGATGAAACCGAGCCGGCGCCAAAGCAGGAAGAGCCCGACCGCGACCGCGAGCACGACGGCGACGATCAGCGGCAGATTATAGGACTCCTTGATGTTCTTCACCACCTCGGTCGTGTAGACCAGGTAGTCGACCGCGATGAAGTTGAAGCGGACGCCGAATTCCTCCCAGAACAGGATTTCGGAAATCTTCCAGAACGTGAAGAGGAACGCGCCGAAGACCCAGGCCGCGCGGAGCGGCAGACGGAGCCAGCGCGAAGCGGACCAGGACGCCGGCCAGAGGGAACTCAGCAGCCCCATCGGCAAGGTCAGGAACCAAGCCATGAAGAGGTCGAACAGCAGGCCCACCAGGAGAGCCGCGAAAGTCGGCAGGCCCCAGGACACGCCGCCGGCCGATGCCACGAGCAGTCCCAGGCGCAGGAGCGTGCCGAGAAGGACGTAGCTGGAAGCGAGGAGCAGCGTGCCACCTTGGCGTGAACCCAAGACCTTCGAGAACAGCGATTTCACAGGGAGATTAGTCGTGAAATCAGCAGGTCAGGGCGAGCCAATTAAACGGGCTGCGCGGCGTCAACGCTCGGGCACCTCGTCGACGCCCGAGCCAGCCCAAGGATGGCAGCGGCAGATCCGACGGAAGCCCATCCAACCGCCCTTGAAGAAGCCGAAGCGTCCGATGGCCGTGGCCGCGTAGCACGAACAAGTAGGATGATAGCGGCATCCGGAACCGGGAATCATGTGCAAAGGCTTCGAGAGGAAGCGCTGGTAGAAACGCACGAGACCCAAGGCGAGCCGCGCCAGGAGGGATGGGCGGCCTTCGCTCATGCGGACGGCCCGGACTTCGCCGAGACGATACGCTGAGCCGCGGACGCATAGACCTTGCGGAGCTCGGCCAGCGAACGCTTCAGCATGCCGGAGCGGATGACCAGCACGACCTCCCATCCGGCCGGGAAGGCGGCTTCGTCGGTCCGGAAGAGTTCGCGGGCCAGACGCTTGGCCCGGTTGCGATCGACCGCCAGGGGAAGGTTCTTCTTGGCCGCGATGACGGCGAAGCGGGCAGGCCCCTTCTCACCCGTCGGGCGAAAATTCAAAAGAAAAGGCCCGCAATCGAGTCGCGAGCCCTCTTGGCGGAGGCGGCTGAACTCGGCCGAGGCGCGAATTCGACGCTCCCGCGGGAGACGCATGGGGCTTAGGAGGCGCCGAGGCGCTTGCGGCCGATGGCGCGGCGCTTGGCCAGGACCTTACGACCACCGGGGGTCTTGGAACGGGCGCGGAAACCGCACTTGCGGGCGCGGGCGATCTTGGACGGACGATAGGTCGGATGCATGGCTGTAAAGGAACAGCCAAGGACACCCCACCGAGGGTGTCAAGCCCCACGCTTACCGGCTTGGCAGATGGCCCTAGGAGGGGGAGGATGGCCCCATGAGCTCGGAAAAAGGCAAACTAAGGCCCACCCCGCCCCGGGCCTACCTGAACCCCGAGTTCATGACCAGCCCCCAGGCCCGCGGTATCCGCGTGCTGACGGAGATGACCGAGCCGCATGTCCGTTTCAAGAAACACGGCGTCCGCAACACGGTCGTGATGTTCGGCTCCGCCCGCACGCTGCCGCCGGAAGTCGCCCGTAAGCGCCTCGAAGAAGCCAAGGCCCTCGCCGCCAGCGGCGCATGCTCGGGCGCCGAATGCGCCCAGCGCCTCCGCGTCGCCGAGATCGACCTGCGCAGCTCCGCCTACTACGAGGCCTGCCGTGAACTCGCCTTCGAGATGACCAAGTGGTCGCTCACCCTTCCCGAGTGGCAGCGCTTCCTCGTCTGCTCCGG
>Ga0214206_1000416_pt1 | contig 11735 bp, 10 predicted proteins | sample TroBogEpilimnion_26_FD_153044 | JGI IMG/M metagenome (GOLD analysis project Ga0214206, IMG submission 153044) | Freshwater microbial communities from Trout Bog Lake, WI - 07JUL2009 epilimnion | ecosystem: Environmental > Aquatic > Freshwater > Lake > Epilimnion/Euphotic zone | place: Trout Bog...
AAAACTTCTTCTTAAGTTTAACAATAAGTTCTTTTGAGATTGTAACTCCACTTACTTGAGGAATATTATATAAAAATATTTTTAAATTATTTGATTTAACTTCTTCAATAATATTTTTATAATAATTATAAACTCCATCATCAGTTACATTTTTATAATAAAAAGGTGGTAGTAATAATACTGAATTGATTTTATATTTTAATGCAGTTTTCGTCAGCAAAGCCGCATCTTTAAAACTACAATTGCCTGTTCCAATAATAATATCTTTTCTTGGAAGATCGCTTCTTGCAATAATTTTCATCAACTCAATTTTCTCTGCAATTGAGATCGAGTTAGCCTCTCCAGTTGTACCAAGTGGCGCAAGATTTATTTTATTATTAATTAAAAATTCGCAGTGAGAAATAAATAACTTACTGTCTATTGATAGATCTTTTTTAAAAGGCGTTAAAACTGCTGAATAAACTGCTGTTTTCATATTAATTTATTAAAATAAGATCTAATAGATAATATCTGTAAAAAAACAATAATTTAAAATATCACTGTTGGTTAATTAATGAAAAAAGGTCTAATCATTCAAATAAGGCCAGGCATAGGAGACCTTTGTCTATTCTTGCCTTACATGCAACAAATCAAGCAACATAATCCAGATACTGATTTCACTTTAATAACTAAAAAAAGAACCGCAGCAAAAGAAGTTCTAGAATATGAAAAAGCAATAAATGAAATTATTTATCTTGAAGATCCAATCTTAAATCAAACTAAATCAAGAGTTAGTAATTTTTTTAATTTAATCTCTTTCTATAAAACAAATAATTTTTCAAAAATTTATATCATGCAATTTAGTCTATTTTGGTATCTGACAGCTAAATTTGCCGCAATAAAAGACATTTACACTTATGGATTATTTAAAAAAAATGTCGATATTTATTTAAATGCTTTAGCTAAAAACAAACAGTGGCTTAATGACGAAAATTTATCAAGTCATACGCAATTAAATTATCCAAAAAAATCAAAAAATAATAATATAGTAATTGGTATAGGATCATCGGGACCAACAAAAAAATGGCCTACTGAAAATTATATTTCCTTAATTAAAGAAATTAACAATAAAGAAACGACTTTTTATTTAGCAGGAGGTGATAACGAAGTAGAAGTAAGTATCGCAAATCAAATTATTAATTCTCTAAATGAATATAAAATCATCTCACTTTGCAGATTATCAATTAAAGAGGTTTTAAAAATAATTAGTAATTGCAAATTATATATCGGTAACGACACTGGCTTTATGCATTTAAGTGCTGGACTTGACATTCCAAGCATTGGTTTATTTGGAGATACACCACTATCGTACGCTAAATATAGCAAGAATATTTATCCAGTAATTCCTGCCAATTATAAAACAGTAGGACACAACTCTTTAGCGATTAATAAAATTTCTTGTAATTCAGTATTTAATGAAGTTAAAAAATTTATCTAAGATTATTTTCTAATTTTTTTAAATATTCTGGTGATATCTGATCTTTTAAGCTTTTTAATTTAGTCTTAATTTGATTCTTAAGCTCTTTGTCTTTTAGCATATTACTCATGTTTAACATTATATCCTGCAAAAACATTTCAAATGCATCTTTAAATTTACTAGAAGTTTCTAAAGTACCCAAATTATTGAAAGTAATTTTATTTAAATTAAACTCTCTTTTTACTCCTAAGACGTCATTAGAAACTTTTATAATTGCATGATCTATAACAAGTTCATTAATAGAAAAATTCTTGTTATTTTTTGCAGATAAAATCTTTATATCTTGATTAGTGTTAATAATATTATTTTGCGTTTGGTTAGGCTGGTCCTTCTGTTTATTAAAGCCTTTAAATTGAGAAATATTATCTCTAATTTTTTTATCAACTAAAATACTTTCATAATTAAAAATTGGTCCATCAATACTAACTTTTTTAATCATAATAATATTTGTAAAAATACTTCTTAAATCAAAATCAATTAAAATATTATCAATTTGAACTAAACTTTTGTTTTTAAAATTATCTAAATTTTTTATTTCAAGATTTTCAATATTAATCTTAGATTTTAAGAGACTTACATCAACTTTTTTTACTGAAACTTGCTGTCCAAAATAAACTGTGCCTTTATTTACAATAAAATCTTTAACAGTTTTGCTTAATCGATATTCTGTAAAATCGAATATAATAAAAATAAAAATTAAGATTATAATAAATATACGTAATATTCTTATTTTCATCTCAGCATATAAAAAAAATTAGTAAAATAATCGGCAATATAATAATAAAACCAATTAATTTGTTTTTAACAAAAAGATATTTGAATATCTCAATAATGTCTTTAATAACCATCTAGATATATAAATATATATAATTAAAATATAAGCAATAAATTAATGAATTCCTCAATACCTAGGTTAAATAAAATTTCACACATAACTAAAATTCACAATGATCAATTACACGATGACTTTGCTTGGATAAAACAAAATAATTGGAAAGAAGTTATTCTAGATCCAAAAAAATTAGATTCTAAAATTGAAGAATATTTAATTAAAGAAAATAAATTTAAAGAAGATCAATTAAAAGATGTTAAAAATTTTGAATATAAAATATTTAGTGAACTAAAATCTAAAATTAAAAATGAAGACGACTCTGTTCCAAAAAAAGATGGTGATTTTTTATATTATTATAAATATGAAAAAAATGCCGAATACCCAGTTTATTTAAGAAAGAATATTATAAATAATAAAGAAGAAATTATTTTAAATTGTGTCGAAAAATCAAAAAATTACAATTATTTTAACATAGGCTCATTAACTCATAGTCATGATCATAAAAAATTAGCATTCAATATTGACACTAATGGATCTGAGTATTTTTCTATATTTATTGAAGATATCAACACTAAGAAAAACTTAAGTGAACCCATTCCAAACACAACAGGTGAAATTGTCTGGAACATAGATAATTTGAGTATTTTTTACGTAGGGCTAGACGATAATCATAGGCCGACCAAAGTTTTTAAACATGAGATTGGTAAAAAATATGAAGAAGATGAATTAGTTTATGAAGAAAAAGACCCATCTTTTTTTTGTTCAATTTTTTTATCACAAACGAGAAAATATTTACTTATTAGAACAGCTGATCACGAAACTTCCGAATATTATTTTTTAGATCTTAATAATAAAAAAGCTAAATTAAATATTTTTCAAAAAAGAAAAAAGAAAATTGAATATGATATCGATCATCATGAAAATTTTTTTATTATTAAAACAAATAGAGATAAAGCAAAAAATTTTAAAATCATGAAAAGTGGAGAAAAATCATTTGAAGATTGGAAAGATTTTATTTCTTATAATAAAAAAAACTTAATAATTGATTTTACTATACTAAAAAATTGGTTAATTCGATTAGAGAGATCGGAAGGATTAGAAAATATTATTATTAATAATCTTGAAAATAATGAAGAATTTAAAATTGATTTTAATGAAGCTGCTTATCAATTATCACTGGATCATGGATACGAATACGATACTGATGTTTTAAGGTATCATTATTCTTCACCAACAACACCAAAATCCATAATTGATTACGACTGTCAAACAAAAAAACATACTACAAAAAAAATTCAGGAAATTCCAATTGGACATAATAAAGAAAATTATATTTGTGAAAAAATTTTTGCTAATAGTCATGATAATCAAAAAATTCCAATTACTATTCTTTATAAAAAAGGAGCAAAATTAAACGGAGAGAACTTTTTACTTCTTTATGGATATGGTGCTTATGGAATATCTATTCCAAGTGGATTTTCAACTAATCGATTATCCTTAGTTGACCGTGGAGTAATTTTTGCAATTGCCCATGTGCGCGGTGGAAAAGAAAAAGGTTATGAATGGTATGAAGATGGAAAAGAACTTAAGAAAAAAAATACTTTTTTAGATTTTATTAGTTGTGCTGAAGAATTATGCAAAAAAAAATACACATCTAAAAAAAAAATAATTGCGCAAGGTGGTTCTGCTGGTGGGCTATTGATGGGCTATATTAGCAATGAAAGACCTGATTTATTTCTTGGAATTATCGCACAAGTTCCTTTTGTTGATATATGCAACACTATGCTTGATGAAGATTTACCATTAACTGTTACTGAAATTCCAGAATGGGGCGACATAAAGAGAGATCACAAAGCTTTTAATTACGTAAAAAGTTATTCTCCTTATGACAATGTAAAAAAACAAGATTACCCACATATGCTTGTAACGGGTGGAATCTCAGATCCTCGAGTAACTTACTGGGAAATGACAAAATGGGTTGCAAAATTAAGAGAAAATAAAACAGACAACAACTTATTACTTTTACATATGAATATGACAGCAGGCCATGCTGGAGCTAGCGGAAGATTTGATTATTTAAAAGAAATTGCGATGGAATATGTGTTTCTATTTAAAATTTGTAATATTCATTCTTAGATAGTATTTTTAAACAATGCTTTTAAAAAAAATATTATTTTTAACATTTTTTATAATATTTAACTTTCAAGTTCATGCTGCTGATACCGATGGTGTGGCTTTGCGCTCTGAAATTTATTCTATCCCAACATTAACTATATCAGACAAACAATTTCTAACGGGAGATAAAAACGGAAAAGAAATTATTATTAATGGTATTTTAAGATTTCCTGCGAAACCTATAAATGAAAAAATTCCTGTAATCTTTTTATCTCATGGATCGGGTGGAATGGGCGCTGTTGTCGATTTTTGGTCAAATCATTTTCTTTCGCAAGGATATGCTACATTTAGCATTGATAGTTTTACTGGACGAGGAATAACTATTACAAGCACTAATCAAGCTCAGCTTGGAAGATTAAATATGATTTTAGATAGTTATAAATCAATGGAGATTTTAGAAAAACATCCTCGTCTAGATTCAAAAAAATTTGTACTGATGGGATTTTCTAGAGGTGGTCAAGCAGCTTTATATGCTAGTCTTAAAAGATTTAACAAAATGTGGAATAAAAGTAATACTGAATTTATAGCTTACATTCCATTTTATGCAGATTGTGTGACTAGTTACATTGACGATGAACAAACAACCGGAAAGCCTATCCAATTACATCATGGCAAACAAGATGATTACAATCCAATTGTAGCCTGCAAAGCTTATGTGGATAAATTAAAAGCTGCAAAACAAAATATAGAAATTTTTGAGTATGATAATTCATTTCATACTTTTGATTCTCCCCTAGGAGCAAATCCACCAATTGCAGCTAAAAATGCACAAACAGTAAGAAATTGCCGCAACTTTGAAAGAGAACCAGGAGTAATAATTAATAAAGACACAAACCAAGAGTTTAAATATTCAGATAGCTGCGTTCAGTATGATCCCTTATTAGGAAGAAATGATGAAGCAAGATTAAAAGCAGCAAAAGAAGTGGATATGCTACTAAATAAAGTATTTAAATAATTTTACTAATTTTAATAATAGTATTTTCAATTCCTTATCAGCTTTTTTTCAACTTTATCCCAAAAAATTTTCTCTAGAGAAGTAAAATTTAATAAATTAATTTCCTGAATTCCAGTTGGTGAGGTTACATTGATTTCTGTTAAATAGTCTCCAATCACATCTATACCTACAAAAAATAATCCCAATTTTTTTAAGAATGGCTTTAAAACATTACATATTTTAGCGTCTCTTCTAATAAGATCTACTCTTTTTGGCTTTCCACCGGTGTGAAAATTAGCAGTAATTTTTCCTTTTTCTGGAATTCTAGCAACCGAACCTACATACTCACCATCAATTAAAATAATTCTTCGGTCACCTTCTGCTATCTCTTTTAAATATTTTTGCACAACAATTGGTTTTCTAAATCTATTAATTAATTTTAAAAATTTTCTTTTTGCTGAAGTCAAACTTCCTTCAACCTTTTCAATTCCCTCCCGACCATTGCCATACAAAGGTTTGATAATTGTTATTTTATATTTTTTATGAAATTTCAAACATTCTTGAATATTTTTAGAGATTAAAGTTGGAGGAATAATTTTTGGAAAATTAAACATCGATAACTTTTCAGAATTATCTCTGATAGATTTTGGATTATTAAGAATTAAAGTTTTTTTACCAACCCTTTCAAGCAAATAAGTCGAGGTAACATAATTCATATTAAACGGCGGGTCTTGTCTTACTAAAATAACATCAAAGGTATCAAGAAATACTTTGGTAGTTTTTTTTCTTTCGAAAAAATTATTTTTCTTATGAAATAATTTAAAAAAATTGCCTTCAGCTGATACGCGATTATTCTCTAGATTAAGTTTATCAGGTGTATAATGAAATAATTTATAGCCTCTATTCTGCGCTTCCAGCGCTAAAATATAAGTGCTATCGCTATTGATATTAATGGATTCTAATGGATCCATTTGAATGGCAACTTTAAAAAGCTTCTTCATCAAATATTTTAAATATATCTTTTTTCCATTCGGATTTATACTTTGATATTAATCTTTGCGCTGGCGACTGTTTATTATCTAAAAATTGATAAATATCTTTTAAAAAAATACTTTCGTCATTACCTTTGTTATCAATTTGTTTTCTATTTTTTAAACCGAAAGCAGAAAGTTTAACTAATATTTTAGCATGCTCGTATATTTTTTTATTTTTTAATAAAGTGTTAAATCCTTTTTTTGGAACTTCTAAATAGGCATTATACACTTCGCTATATTTCCAATTTTTTACATATTCTAACCCTTTTTCTAAAGCTTGTTCGTTATATAATAATCCTGTCCAAAAAGCTGGAACAGAACAAATTCCTGATGATGAACATGAATCTGCAGATCTAATTTCTAAATATTTTTTTAGTCTTAATTCGGTGAAAATTGTTGATATATGATTTTCCCAATCTTGAAGGGTTGCTTTTTTATTTTTAAGATTTTTTAAATTACCTTTAATAAAGTCTCCAAAATTTTCTCCTGCACAATTAATGTACTGATTATTTTTAATAATAAAATACATAGGAACTTCTAAAGCAAAATCTACATATCTTTCAAAACTATTACTTTCATCTAAAAAGAAACTTGGAATTCCAGAACGATTTTTGTCAGTATTTTGCCAAATATGCGTTCTATAAGATAAAAAGTTATTCAATTTTTTTTCTTTAAAAGGAGAGTTCGAGAACAACGCAACTGCAACTGGAGTAATTGCTGCAATTAATTTAGTTTTTTTTATATAATCCTTTTCATTTGAATAATCTAAATTAACCTGAGTAGCGCAAGTTCGATGCATCATATCTAATCCATTATTCCCAACCCTTGGCATATATTTTCTCATGATTTCATAGCGTTTTTTTGGAGATTTAAATATTTGGTTTAATCTAGCAGTTGGCGCAAAACCATTACTAAGCAAACCAATTCCTAAATTTTCACAAACTATTTTTAATTCTTGTATGTAAGTACCAACTTCAGAACATGTTTGATGAATATTTTTAACTGCATCTCCTGATAATTCAAATTGTAAACCAGGTTCTAATGTGATGCTTTTTTTATTCTTTATTAAACTTAAAATATTTTTACCTTCTTTTACTGGTTTCCACTTATTTTTTATAAGTTCTGAAAAAATTGCTAAAATACTTTTTTTTCCAGAATACGGAACTGACTTATAATTAGACAAGTCAAATAGTAAATTTTCATATTCACTCCCTATTCTCCATTGATTTCTTTTTTTTGCACCTTCAGAAAAATAGTCAACTAGCTGTGTTTTATTCAAAATATCTTTCAAAAACTAATATCCTTTTAATTAATTATATAAATTGCCGTAACTTATTCTTTAGATTTTTTTAATTCAATAAATTTAATATTCAACTTCTACAGGATCAATACTTTTCCACATATGCCATGTAGCAACAGTATTATATGGATGCCATTTTTTTTTAAAAAACTCTAATTTAGATTTTTCAATAGGATATTTAATTTTATAGTTTTTAGATATTGCTCTTAATAAACCTATATCTGCTGCTGGAAAAATATTTGAACGATTTAAATTAAAAATTAAGAACATTTGAGCAGTCCATACACCGATACCTTTTAAACGAATTAAATATTTAATCGCTTCATCATCGTTTAATTTTTTGAGAGTATTTATATCAAAAGTTTTTCCAACAAATTCTTTAGCAATAATTTTAAGATACGAAATTTTTTGTCTTGAAAGTCCGCATTTAGATAATTTAATCTTTGTCACAGCAAGTAAATTTTTGGGGGTTAATTTTGGCATTGTTTTAGAAAATTTTAGCCAGATTGAGTCTGCTGCTTTAACAGATATTTGCTGACCTACAATAGATCTGCACAATGAATAAAATGGATCGTTTCTACTTACTAAAAATCCTTTGTGACGTTTAATAATTTTCGCAATTGTTTTATCTTTTTTAATTAAAAATTTTTTTCCTTCGTTCCAATAACTGGGTATTTTCATAGATATTATAAATATATTTTACCAAACTTGGTTATTAACATATAAAATTATTTTTAATATAATCTTTATGAACATTGGAATTTTTGCAGCAGGTTGTTTTTGGGGAGTTCAAAAAAAATTTGATTTAACGGCAGGAGTTGAAAAAACTGAGGTTGGATATACTGGCGGTACAATAAAAAACCCTACCTACGAACAAGTTTGTTACGAAGAAACAGGGCATGCTGAAGCAATAAAAGTTTACTTTGATGAAAAAAAAATAACCTATAGAGAATTGCTCGATGTATTTTGGAAAATACATGATCCAACTACTTTAAATCGTCAGGGACCTGATATTGGAGATCAGTATCGTTCAGCAATATTTTATTTAAACACAGAACAAAAAAAAGAATCCGAAGAATCTAAAAAAAAAGCAAATAAAGATATATTCGATAATAAAATTGTGACACAAATTGTAAAAGCTGAAGATTTTTATCTGGCAGAAGAGTATCATCAAAAGTATCTTAAAAAACTTGGCAGATATTAATGTCTTTAGTTAGTACCGACTGGCTTGACCAGAATATTAAAAACGCAAATATTAGAATTTTAGACTGTTCTTGGCATATGCCAAACTCCGATAGAATTGGCAAAGATGAATTTCCTTTAGAACATATTCCAAATTCAAATTTCTTTGATATTGATAAATTTTCTGATCCAAAAGGAAAATTTCCTCACACCATTCCTCCAAAAGATCAATTTGAAAAATTATGTAGTGAATTAGGACTAAAAAATTCAGACCATATTATTGTTTATGATAGCTTAGGCATTTTGAGCTCTCCTAGAGTATGGTGGATGTTTAATTATTTTGGACATAATAAAATTTCAATATTAGACGGCGGTTTTATCAAATGGAAATTAGAAAAAAAAAGAGTAGAAAAAGGATTAAGTAAGAATTATTCAAGATCTAATTTTACATGTTCAATTAAAGAAACTTTATTAACAAAAATTGAACAAATAAAAGAAAATATTAATTCTAAAATATCAAATTTAGTAGACGCAAGAAGCAAGGGAAGGTTTTTAGGAATTGAGCCTGAACCTAGACCAGGATTAAGGGGAGGATCTATAGAAAATAGTTGTAATTTGCCATGGACAGAGTGCATTGATCAAAAAACTAAATGTTTTTTAACTAAAGAAGAATTAAAAGAAAAATTTTCTAAAATTAATATTGATAGCAATTCTAAAGTTATTTTTTCTTGCGGATCAGGAATAAGCGCATGTATAACTGCAAAAGCTTTTGAGTTAATTGGAGGAAAAAATTTTTCTATCTATGACGGGTCTTGGACAGAGTGGGCTAGTCAATAGACTCCTCTGCTCATTATGGCAAAATAATGAATTGTTTATTAATAAATTGCAAAATTCGCTCTTATAAAAAGAAAACAAGCAATTATTTTTTAACCATAAAAAAATATTTTTTTTAATTAATACATGATATTAAATCGTGTTCATGAATACCAATAAAAAAATTATTTTAATCGCTAGTGTTATTATTTTATTATCAGTTGGTGTAATTATTGGCAGACTAATTATAAACGCTGCAATTCAAAAACAAATTAGCATAATTAGACCTACCGAAGTTGTTTCTTATACGGTAAAAAAAAATAACTTTTATGATCAAATTGATACTTTTGGAACAGCATTAGCCAATCAATCTTATTCTATAAGAATTAAAAAATCTGACATAATAAGTTCTGTTGAGTTTGATAAAAATCTTTTTATTGAAAAAAATCAAATTATTGCAAATACAAAAAATGAAACAATCGCTGCCCCTTTTAGTGGGCGCTTAGGAATAAGAGAAATAACTCCTGGAATTTTAGGCGGAGAGCAATCTATTATTGCAACTCTTGATGACATTTCTTACATCAAAATTGACGCAAATATTCCTGAGAACTATCTTCCTGCACTTAAAAAAAATCTTAAAGTTAAAATTACCTCTAATGAAATAAAAGATGAATTTATTGGAAATATAGAAACTATCAGCGCAAGAATTGATCCGACTACTCGATCTGTTTTAATACAAGTTAAAGTTAAAAACTCAGAAAATAAAATTATTCCTGGAATGTTATTAGATATGTCTATTCGATATAATGAGAGATCTGCCCTTGAAGTACCACAAGAGGCTATTGTGCAATCTGGAAAAGATACTACTGTTTTTAAAATTGTTGACGGAAAAACAGTCTCATTAACATCTATAAAAGTTGGCTTAAGAGATTTTGAAAGAGCAGAAGTTATTTCTGGCTTAAGTGAAGGCGAAACAATTGTTAAAGAAGGGGTTTCAAAACTTAGAGATAAAGCTTTAATTAAAGTATCAAACTAAAAAATGCTACTTACCGATATTTCAATTAAGCGTCCTGTTTTTGCAACAGTGATGTCTGTTGTGCTTGTTATTTTCGGTTTGGTTGTTTTTAAAAATATACCTGTAAGAGAACTTCCAAATATTGATCCTAGCATTGTAACTGTAAGAACTCTTTACGCCGGCGCTTCTGCAGAAATCGTGGATTCACAAATTACTCAGATTTTAGAAGATGCAGTCGGAGGAACTGAGGGAATACTAAATATCACCTCGACAAGCGTTGACGGACAATCCACAATTAGAATGGAATTTGCTCTTGGAGTTGACGTTAATGAAGCAGCAAATGATGTTAGGGATGCTGTTTCGAGAGTAGTCAATAATCTTCCAACGAATTCATCTGGGCAACCACTAAATTTACCTCAAGTTTTTAAAACTAGCGAAAGCAATGTTATTACTGTCTGGCTTCGATTAAGAAGTAAAAGTTTGAGTCAGGTTGAACTAACAGATTATGCAGTTAGATATTTGCAAGGTTTCTTTTCTAGCGTTCCTGGCGTCGGACAAACAATTTTAAGCGGAGATAAACAATTATCTATAAGAATTTGGTTAAATCCAATTGCCATGGCAGCAAAAGGTGTAACCGAACCAGATATCGAAAATGTTTTAAACAATGAAAATATAGATTTTCCAACTGGAAAAATAACATCGAAAAATATTGATCTCGTTTTGAAGCTGCAAAGAAATTATCAAAACGTAGAGGACTTTAAAAATCTTGCCATAAAAAAATTATCTGATGGTTCAGTTGTTAGAATAAAAGATATAGGAAAAGTTGAGGTTAATGCACTTAACATTGAAAGTTTGTTTAAAGGAAATGGCGATCAGGTGGTCGGTATAGGTCTATATCAAACATCAGATGCAAATACTATTGATGTAAGCAAGG
>Ga0214206_1000418_pt1 | contig 11719 bp, 27 predicted proteins | sample TroBogEpilimnion_26_FD_153044 | JGI IMG/M metagenome (GOLD analysis project Ga0214206, IMG submission 153044) | Freshwater microbial communities from Trout Bog Lake, WI - 07JUL2009 epilimnion | ecosystem: Environmental > Aquatic > Freshwater > Lake > Epilimnion/Euphotic zone | place: Trout Bog...
GGTTTAAATAAATTCGTATAAGTTAAGACGTATCTATAAATCGTCACACGCCTATGGCATATTTGGCCAGCTAACGGAGAAACCCCATGCTTACCTTCAGATTCAACTACCTTCTTACCCCAGCAGCCCCCATTAAGGAGACCAGACCCATGACTTGGAATTACCGCGTTATCATGATCCCAGCCGAAGACGATGTCCTGTTCTCGTCCGACGTTTTCGTCATCCGTGAAGTCTTCTACGACAGCGAAGGCGACATCGAGTTCTGGTCAGAGGAAGACGCCAGCGCCATTGGCGACAGCTTCGAAGAGCTCTGCGAGGACTACGACAACATGACAGAGGCATTCAACAAGCCCATTCTGGTGCTTGTAAAGGGCGAGGACGGCGAAGACGAGCTTGTCGAGCTTGACGATAGCGAAGACGAGGAATAAGAACTCCCCGGCACGTTCCTGCCCAGCACACTACCGGGGAGGGCATGAGTTTTTCGGGGCATCGTCTAAGCAAGTTCCTGCACCTACTGGCAGGCGATGTGGGTTCAACCCCAATGCTCCGATACAAAGATGAGGGCCGCAACTTGTAAGGATTGTTTACAAGTTGGCCTTCGGACTAGTCGGCCATGTCTGGTTTGTGTTCTGGCTTGGTCAAGCGGCTGTACGTCCGTATTGGAAGTTAATACAATGCTGCTATGCTGCACGGGGGCATGGCTTAAGACAATGGCAGCGCACCAGTATGCGCCACCATAGCCCGTGCCCCATAAAACTAAGGGGCCATCGTTAAATGGCCCCCTAGACAGTTTGGTCGGTTTCACCAGTTACATAACAACACCCATTCCCAGTTCTGGAACCGACCCTTGTAGCGCCTTCAACGCTTGCCCGTTACTGTCGCGGCTGCAGGGAACACCACTGGGGTGGGTATCTCTTAAAGAACGTGCCCGGCGTTCATTGCCCCACGGAAGGCGATAAGCGCATCCATCCTGACGCGGTTGCCTTCCTTGAGCCTGCCGTCGTAGCAGAAGGCGAACTGGCGTCCGCGCTCGTACTGCCACACCGTTTTGTAATCAAAGCCGTCAGCGGCCAGCGGGAGGCCTTTCTTGGCCTCCTCATACCCCTTGCGGAACGCGGCATTAGTGATGATGCTGCGGAGGGTGACAGTACGTGTTTTTGCGTTTGCCATGATCAGTACCCCATCTCGATGGTAAATGCGTCGTATTCGGCCTCTACTTGTTCCAGCTTGGCTTGAAGTTCACGACGCTCATTGGTCATGTTGTTGAGAACGAACTGGGTCACCTTCAACTCGGTATAAATCCGCTGTGCGCCGTCGATCCAGCCTGCGGCCCAGTCGCTATGATACTCATGGTAGGCGGGGTAAGGGTTGCTTTCATACAGTTCGCCGGTACGGGCTGCGTAGGATCCTTCGGCGTAGCAAGTCTTTTCATCTTCGGTCATGATCAACCCCAATCCTTAAAATCTTCTTGTTGCAGATAGCCTTCACGATATGCGGCGTATTCTGGTGTGCCTGCCTCGATAGGGATCCGTTTGGAGCCTTCTAAATAATGCGGATTGAAATCCCGACGATAATAAGCGTCTGCCGATCCGCGATCATATGGTCCGCCGTGGCGTTGGTCGTAATTCATTTTAAATCTCCATGTGGTGGGGGTGGGAGGGGGCCGAAGCCCCTTATTTGCAATGTTCTGCGATGTAGGCATAAGCGCCCATCTGTGTGTTGAAGGTTGGTGCGTTCCAAGCGAAGTCCCATTCGGTTTGGGTGCCTTGATTGGTCTTAACTTCAATGCGGAAGCCATACTGGTCTTGGTACACATAAAACACATTTTGCATCTTCATTCTCCATCTTGGGGGACACCGTGTCCCGCCTGATCTTTATTGCATACCGCCAAACCCATGTCAAACAAAAAAATGCACGACCATGATAAAAAAATAGGGCCACCCGCAGATGGCCCCAAGTCTTAGGAGGAAGCTGACGCTACCATACGCTTGATGATCTTATCAAGCTTCTTCACACGCGCCAGGTATCCGCGCTGCTGGGCCAGAGCCTGTGCCCGTACCAGCTCCAGTAATGTTGGCTGTTTCATCACCAATCCTCCGTCAGTTTAATACGAATGATCTCATGCTTTGTCTGGAGATATGAATTGAGAAGCATGATGTCATACCTTTGGCGGTCGTTCTCTTCTCGCAGGTGGTTTATCCGATCCCGCAGAATCCCAGCATCGTGGCCGCTAATCTCAAAATACAAATCCCGCTTGGCGCAGTCATCCAGATCCGCCAGCCACCTATCCAATGTCCAGTTTTCCATTACCCAATCTCCGCCAATTTGCTTATGAGGGGTCGGAAGAACATGAAGGTAAACAAAACCCCCAAAAACACAAACCCATTATCCGCTGCCGCCCCAAAGCATAGCGAGGCTAATAACATGAAGATGTAGTGCCAACGTAACATAAACATCACTCACCCTCCTTCAGTGCCTTTTCAGCAAGACCAACCGCCATCGCCAGAACGGTCCATGTAACGCCTTCGTTAGAAGTTTGAGGTACTGGGATGTCTTCATGTTCAATGTCTGCGATCTGCTGCAATACACCGCGTAACCGTTCAATCGTATTAGCGGCTTCATCAAAGATGTCATTGTTACCCCAACCAACAGATAACCAATTGGCGGCGCGTTTCCGCAATCGTTCAACAATATCCATCACTTCACTTTCCCCGCTGCTGTGCGAATGCTGCGATAAACGCCGCCGCATATAAACCCAAAAGCCCATGCCATTACGTTAATTTCCCACGGTTCCATCACTCACCCTCCTTCAGCGCGGCACGGGCAATTTCAATACAATCGTAAGGCTCGTAATCTGTTTCGTGCGCCAATATTTCTTTCAACGCTTCCCGCAACCGTTCAATTTCGGCGACTTTCTTACCGATCAAATCCCACCACCAACCTTCAGACGCGCTATGGTCAAGTGCTTGCGTTTGATTTTGTTTCCGCAACCGTTCAATCTCGTCGGCGGCATCAGACATGACTTGTTCTGGTTGTGAATAAAGGTCAGCAACAGATTTTGGGGCAAAGAACCGCAACCGTTTAACAATGTCCATCACTTTTTCTCCACTAGTGCTTTACGGGCTAATTTAATTGTGTGTGTTGTTTCTGGATTACCAAGATGGTTAATGTGCATGTATTCACATTTTTCATTTACCATTTCCCGTAACGCCTCCCGCAGCCGTTCAATCTCAATTTTGGCATCCGAAGCCAATCGTGCGTATTCTGGAATTATTGGTAGCATTAACCGTTCAACAATATCCATCACTCATTTTCCTTCGGTTTAAGCGCATCTAATGCCACCCTTGCCATCATGATTAAGCATTCAAGATATTGCTTATTCTCTTCCCGCAGCCGTTCAATCTCATTGGCGGCTTCATTTGGCCGATCTTTTGGCCGATCTTTTGCGGCCTCCCGTAGTCGTTCAATCTCTTGTTTATATTCAGTTAGCTGGCATTCTTCACGGCAAATAGTACGGCCTTCTGTTTTTGGTATTGGCGGCATAAAACCCATATCACTTGTCCAAACCGTTTCTTTTTCTTTATCCATCACCACTGCACCTCCCCATTGACGATGATATGCTCGTACCACCGGTCGCCATCCTCGTTTTCCCATAACGCCCAGACGTTGTTTGGTTCATATTCATATCTGATCAGTGTCATCTTTTTTATCCCAACTAAATTTTGGCAGGGTCACCTTCGGCTTAACGGAAGCCAGATCCCCTCGGATGCTGGCTTCTCGTTTGGCTTGGTTTGACGAAACCAGACGCACCCTGCTGCTTGGATCAATACCGCCGACGCTTGCGCCGCTATGGTTGCGCGGACCGCGCTTGCCAATGGCCATCACATATACAGGCTATGGTCAATAGCCTTCTCCGCTGGTCCGTCGTGAAGGGCCATGTGATCATTGACGTTGTCGAACGGATAACGCCGCATCTCGACGATGTCGTGGTCCTCATCACGGGTCTTCTTTAGGAAGTTGACGTGGAACCGAGCCGCCATAAACGATTCGGTCGTAGCCACGATGTGGTCGATGCTCTTGCCTGCTGGTACGATGTAAAACATTTGTTATATCTCCATTTAGTGAACAGGGATGTTGTCTCACGAATCATTTATCGTGTCAAACATATTTTTATACATCTCTTCGACAGTCCATTCGTCTTCAAATTCGCCGATCCCGTCCGGGTCCACCAGAACGCCATCAGGGAACGTAAGCGCCAAGCGTTTATGCCTTTCCTTCCTATGCTGGCGGCGGAAGGCCTGATAGGCCTCCTGCTCTGTCAGGCCGTATTCCTCACCAATCGAGCGGTATGTACGGGCATTGTACATACGCTCGATGTAGATTTGCTGGTCGTTCATTGCTCTGGCCCCGCCTCGCTCTTGTCCTCGGCGATCTGGCCATAGAACGTCATTGCGGCCTGCATACGCGCCGGAGCATCGAGCTGGGACATGACATTGGCGACAAAGGTAGACGTCAGGTGCAGCACGGTGCCCACCGTCAGGCCATCCATGGCCTTGGCCATCGCGTCATAGGCCTTGATATGCTTCTCTTGGGTCTTCTTCTTCATGTGCTCGTTTAGGTCTAGGGTCATGATATCTTTCCTTCTTCACAGTCAACTTCAATTTTTACGCAAGCAACGCAATGCGACATGGCACTTTTATCAGCTTCTTCTTTGGTTTCAAAAAAGTCATCACAGAGGGGGTCAAAATACACATTAAGCCAATATGACTTTTTGTTGGGTGGATTCGCTTCAATGAGGTCAGAAGCAGATGAAGGTGAACCATCATAAACTCCACCGCATATAAATTTCCCATCTTTTGCCCAACACATTGCCCACCAACCATCTTCCACAAGAATGGCTCCATGAACTGCCCAAATACTATTCCCATCCGTTGCATAAATCCGTACTTCACGACCATCGCGTGTGCGGTACTTCTTATTCTTGTCGATCATTTTAATACCTCATAAAGTTTTGATGATTTTTTGCCAGACTGCGTGGGCATAAACTCGCCTGTCCACTTCAGCATCTCGTTATCGACGAAGAATTTAAACAACTTCGCCCACATATTAGCCTTTGGTGGTGGGCCCACAAATAACTGCAACATAATGCGGATTGATTCGCCTGTTGCAGCAACGCCCACCATTTCCCGTGCCCATTCGTCGTATTGCTTCTGGGCCTTCAAATACCAGCTATCATCGCTCATTTAAACTTTCCTGTAGCGTTTGATTTTGATCTTTTTACGTGGGTGTATGCTTTCTTCAACGACTAAATATCCCTTGTCTGCAAGCTTCTTCAGCCCCTTTTCAATATCCTCCTTCTTGTATGTCCTAAGTTTGTTGACCAAAACCCCAAAGGTCTCGCCTTCGCGGTCAATCAAGTTAACCAGCCGTGACAGCAGCGCGTCCTCCGGCGCTTCCTTTTGGCGGTCGTTTCCGATCACCATACGGGCCTTGGTCTCGATGTCATTCTTCACCATCGCATAGGCCCAGCGAACGTGCTCAACCGTGCGCAGACCTTCCGGTGCCGCTAGGATGAACGATATCTTTGCCACAAGCTCCTTGCCGCGCAGGTACAGGGCCTCCAGCCCATTACGCTCCGAGGCGTCCTCGGCCAGATTATGCAGCGCCTCGCTGGAGCGTTCCAGAAGGGCCACGGCGTCATCCGTCGAGGGCACCGCTACCTTGGAGCCGTAATTCTCGATGCGGCCTTCTGGCATCATGCTAAAGGATCCTGCAGATGCGATCTGCTGCAGGGTTGCCTTCATCTCATCTGGCATCGGGCGCTTCTTGAACCGCTTCTTCTCGTAGGGCACCGACTTGGTCTCAATGAACAACAACGACCGACCGATGAAACCGTTTGTGGCGTTCTCGAAGTTGACCGTCGAATCAAAGTTTGTGTTGGTCGTAAACCCGATCATCGACAGGAAGGGATTGCGAATGCCGTCCTCGATGAACTTCAAGGCCTGCTCCAGCTGGACACGCCTAGCTTCCTTGATCTTGTCAGGAGCGTCATCGAGCTGCCGGTCGATCTGGGTGATCTCGGCCAGCAACTGCTTGCGAATTTCCTTGCGCACATCGCCGCTGACCATCAGCGAACTATTGCCCTTGGAATAAACGGACATCAGAATGCCGATGATGCCTTCGAGGTAGTTTGCACCGCCCTTGGTTTGCGCCGACTTGATCTTGGTAAACAGGTAGCCGATCTCGTCGATCAGGTAGAACGTGGGCTGGTGCTCAACGAGGTTGCGGACCATTTCCTGCTCTGACTTGATCGCGCCGTAGCAGGCCTTCTTCAGACCCACAGCCGTCATGATCTCGCCCACGCCATCAAGGACGCTGTCCTTGCCGGTGCCCGACGCCGCAACGCAGAACCCGATCAGGTTCGACGTCACGCTGCCGATTGGGTCGTTATACTTTAGGCCAATAATGTTGCCCATTGCGATTAAGGCACCGCCGACTGATAGGTTCTCGCGCTTATAGCGAACCTGATCCTCGATCCATTCAGCTACCTCGCCGACGAAGCCCGGTGGGCGACGCAGATCAATGCCGCTGATGTCGATCTCGTCCTGCTCTACCTCTTCAATGACCTCATTCGTCGAGAACTCTACGGGCCACTTCCAGCCACCCTCTTCAGCATAATATACGAGGGTTCCAAAGGTAACGGGGTTGGTTGATTTTCCAAAGCTGTGCCACTTCTTGGCCATATCTGCGGGATCATGTTTGCTGGATGTGCTGGACCAAGCCTCCCAGAGGTCGTAGGCCGTACCAGCGGAAGAGTGGTGCAATGCCATGCCGATCTTAATCCAGACATCGTAGTCGAGGTCTGTGTTGTTGATGTGCGAGAGCATGTCCCCAAGCTGGTTGTACGATACATCAACGGTCTTGCTTTCAAAGGTTGCACGGTGACGTTCTGGCTTCTTCAGCAGGTCAATCAGACCCGCTGGGGCGTCATCAATGTCACTGGGCGAACCAATGGCGATTTTGTAGCGATTGCCACTGGCATGCAGCGACCCCGGTCCGACGACATAGCCGGATGATTTGAAGTCATTGCCTTTGTATTCGTCCAAATGCTGCACAAGCGCAGCACTTTCGGGATATTTAAAATACAAATGCTTCGATCCACCGCCGGACCCTGTTTCAACGATTAATCCTGCGCCGGTTATAGATGGAATTTTTTGAATAAGCCTTTCGTATGCTTCTACACCCTTATTACGGGCGTCAACATCAACTACGAGCAGGTCTTTGCATAAAATGCCATAACCCGAATCAAACTGACCAGCTTCTTCCATCGAATCAAACTGCTCTTCCGACCAGTGCGGGGTGTGTTGCCATCCATTCGCAAGAGGATGCTTTCCGACAGCTTTGCAGCTTCGATTATTGCACCCGCATGAACCATCTTTGTTTATCTTATGAAGACCAAAAACTTTATAACCGGCCTCCCAAAACTTCCTATATTCTTTCATATCAAAAACCCACCTTACTAGATTTTGCTAAGTTTTCTTCAGCCCATAATGGTTGCAAGTTACTCAATGAATTGATTATTTTTGGGTCATCAATGCCATTATCCAAAAAGTGTTTGATCGGTACTATGTGATCAATATGCCACTTCCCACGATTCTCCCAAGACATTCCATCTTTGAATTTTTTCTCAATGTGATCTCTTAAATCTTCTTTTGTATAACCCAGCATATTCGAAGTTCTATCCGATCTGTTTATAAGGCATCTATTTATGCACTTCCTCATAAATCCAATGGACGAACCGATAGCTGTCTTTCTGTATGATCTTGTCCATTCGGTAATGTATTTTTTTCTCTTTTCAGAGTTTGGATTTTTTTTCCGCATTTCAGCAAAATAATCTTTTTTAAGATTATAGTACTTTCTAGCGTATTCTTTTTTTCTTTCTTCTTTTTCTGTAGATGTTGTTATAATAATAGGAACTCTAGGTGTTTTTTTATTTTTAATTTTGTATAATCTTCTTTTTTCTTTTGAAATAGGCGTTCTAGAAATCTCCAAAGATGATAGACGAGCGCATTCACAACACCTTGCGCTCATCGTATATCTAACGGAAACATGACCATATTTGCACGGAATTCCCGTAAAATAATACTTTGATTCCGTTTCTTTGGCATGTTTTGGAGTTGAGGGAACCATTTTCAATCACCAACCCAATTCATATCACGGTTGCCATTTTGTAGATAATCAGACAGCAAGCGAATTGTTTCATATTTTGGCTCTGTATCACCATCCAGAACGCCCTTGATAGTTGGATAAGAAAGTCCGACAGCTTCAGCTACCACCCTAAGGCGGCGATCCTTTAAAGCAATTCGAACCTCCTCGATTGTCATAATTTGCTTCTTTTCCATAAACTTCTCTTTCCCATGTTTAAACTCGACTTGACATTCACACAACCTGCTGTCATTTGTCAACACGTTGAAACAGAGGAGATATGCCAATGGGCGTTCTAGATACGATAAAAAAGCCGGGTGACAGGCCTGTAGTTGTCACGCTTTGTGGGGATAGTGGTATGGGTAAAACCACACTTGCTGCCTCGTTTCCCAAGCCGATCTTTATTCGCGCTGAAGATGGTGTTCAATCAATCCCTGAAAATTTGAAGCCGGATGTTTTCCCCGTCATTAATGACGTCGAAGACCTTTGGAACCAGCTTAAGGGTTTGATGAGCGAAGAACATGGCTACAAGACTGTAGTCATTGATAGCATTACGGCTCTGGAGCGCATGTTCATCGCGGACGTCATCGCGAAGGACAACAAAAAGGCCACAAACATCCAGCAGGCTGCTGGTGGCTATGGCGCTGGCCGTGAGGCTGTCGCGATTATGCACCAGCGTTTGCGCAAGGCTGCTTCCATCCTCGCTGAAAAACGCGGCATGCACACCGTGTTCATTGCCCACGTCGAAATCGGCACCGAAAATCCACCGGATGATGATTCGTTTAGCAAGTACGGCCTGCGCCTGCATGCCAAGTCGATGGCACCCTATGTCGACGACGTAGATGTCGTGGGCTTTCTTAAGCTTGAAACTTTTACGAAAGGTGACGGCGACCGCAAGAAAGCCATCTCCGACGGAACGCGTGTGTTGATCACACATGCAGCGGCAGCCAATGTGTCCAAAAACCGCTACGGCATTACCGAGCCACTGATTGTCGAGCTGGGCAAGAACCCCCTCGAAGCCTATATCCCATCACTCAGCGTTGTATTGAAAAAGGAAAAAGTAAATGGTTGATTATTGGAACCTCTCGGATGGCGATGACATCCACAAGACCGGCGGCGAATTTGAAACCGGCGGCGGTAACTTTGCTCCGATCCCCGATGGCACCGGCCTGCTGGCTGCCATTGACGAGGCAAAAATCGATGAAGACCGTGATGGCAACGAGTTTGTCTCGATCCGCTGGTCGGTCCTGACGCCTGCGGAATACAAGAACCGCAAGGTCTTCCAGAAGATTTGGTGCATCGACGACAAGCCGCTCCAGAAAGACCCAGAGAAGGCCAAGGACAAGGCGAAGCGCATGCTCTTCGCTATCGACAAGAACGCCGGTGGCGCACTGGTTGCCAGCGGTAAGGCACCGAATGACAATAACCTGCAGAAGGCGCTTTCGGGCAAGCAGATGCAGATCACGGTCAACATCTGGGATATGGTCGGCGACGACGGCAAGAAAATGACCGGCAACTGGGTTGCGTCGGTATCGCCGAAGGCTAACGCGTCCAAGGCTGCACAGCAACGCCCTGCAGACGACGATGATGGGATTCCGTTCTAAGGGGCTAGAACGGGACGGGGGCGGCTTTGGGGCCGTCCCCACTTTAACAACACATGGAGATTAAAATGGTTGAGATTAAGAAAAAACGCGGACGTCCTGCAAAGGTGACAGTAGAAAAGAAGACAGACACCCGAGATTGGGTTGAGTTGCTTCGTACCAAAGAGCCAAGCTTTGACGAAAAACTTGGAAAGCTTACAGTTCGTATTACCAAGCTTGAACGCATCCTCGAGGATGCTGTAAACGCTGGTCGCGAACTGCATAAGAAGATGGAAAGCCTGTCTAAAATCCGAACTTTGGGATGGCAGGCGCACACTGCCGGTGAATGTCCGGTTCACGATGATACGTCTGTGGAAGTGCTTCTTCGCAGTGGCGAAAAAAACGGACCACATTTGGCTTGTAATTTCTTGTGGCGTGAATGTGGTACAGGCACCATCGTAGCCTATAAGGTGCTTTGATGGCCGATAGATTTTCTCGTGGTTGGGACGGAGATCGTCATAAAGGCAAGCGAATTGCTACATTATGGGCGGGTGGTTATATTGATGGTGATGTGACATTTTCATCTTATTTTGATGAACTTAGCACAACCTCTCAAATTGATCTGATTGGCGATGTCATTGGTCTTTTGGAGCGAGAACGCAAAATTATAATGGACGAAGTAAACCCATCCGATGACCTTTGTGAGATATTGGGCTGGCCTTTAAAGGACGAAAGATAATGGAACAGCGATCCGAGGAATGGTTTAACATTCGAAAGGGCCGGGTGACTGGTTCAGCCGTTGGAGCAATCCTCGGTATCGCACCTTTTGCGAATCAAGCGGACATCTTGCGCCGCATGGTTCGTGATTGGCACAAGGCTCCCAGCGAGTTTACGGGAAACATAGCCACTAACTGGGGCGTACAGAACGAGGCCGGTGCCCTTCTTGAATACGAGATGGTCACCGGCAACACGGTTGAACCGTGCGCCTTCTACCAATACGAGCACTGGCTCGGGGCCAGCCCCGATGGACTGGTCGGCGACAAGGGTCTGGTCGAGATCAAGTGCCCGTTTGGCATTCGGTACAAGAGGCCGCCGGTATTCAAGACGGCAGCAATGCAGACCCACTATTATGCGCAGATGCAGATACAGCTCTTTGCCACGGACCGCGATTGGTGCGACTTCTACCAGTGGACGCCATACGGGGATGCGGTCGAGAGGATTGAGTTGGACAGGGCGTTTCTCAATACGATCCTGCCCGTTCTACGTAATTTTTATGAGAAATATTTGATCGAAAGAGAGCTTCCAAATGCAGAAAAATACCTTTCTGATCAAACGTGAATTAAATGGTCTGACAAAATCACTAAATCCATGCCGTTTTTGTGGATCGGTAATGGGTCAATTGCATAATTCAACGCCACCGCATGGGCTTGCTGTTCGATGCGATGGGTGCGGTAAATTTTTAGGATGGCTTCAGAAAAACTATTCTGAACGGTTGAAGGCAGGGATGGGCACAGAAAATGGGCAAGCGAAGCAATTTTAAACCGCACAAGCTCGATGCCTATGCGACACCGGAGGAGGCGGTTCTGCCGCTTCTTCCGCACTTGCCTAAAGGTTCATACTATGCGGAGCCATGCGCCGGTGACGGTGCTCTGATCCGCATTCTACAAAAGCATGGCCACAAGTGTGTCGCGGCATATGACGTCGAGCCACGGCATAAGATTGTGAAGCAAGGCGATGCGTCATTTTTGACACGTCAAGATATGAACCGCGCCAACCTAGTGATTACAAACCCGCCTTGGGGCCGCGATGTAATGCACCAGATCATCGAGAGATCGTTGTTTTGGGGGCCGACATGGTTGCTGTTTGATGCGGATTGGATGCACACCAAGCAGGCCACGCCTTACCTGCCGCACTGCAAGAAGATTGTGTCGGTG
>Ga0214206_1000419_pt1 | contig 11716 bp, 15 predicted proteins | sample TroBogEpilimnion_26_FD_153044 | JGI IMG/M metagenome (GOLD analysis project Ga0214206, IMG submission 153044) | Freshwater microbial communities from Trout Bog Lake, WI - 07JUL2009 epilimnion | ecosystem: Environmental > Aquatic > Freshwater > Lake > Epilimnion/Euphotic zone | place: Trout Bog...
TGCAGTAAAAAGATTTTTTAACATTAAATTAGCTGTTTAGGCTTTTGAAAAATTGTATTTTTTGATCTACGTTTTTCTCAATTACAGATTCAGGCTGACGAATAAGTTGTTTAACTCTCATCATCACATCAGAAAAATCATCGATAGCATAATGAGGTAGTTCGTGTTGTTTGCAATAAGCAAGTAAATTAGCTTTTGCAAGAACAAGATCTATTCGTTTAGAAACGCAATAGTCTGAATGTCCATCTCCTACATACACAATTTTTTTACCTGATTTCTTATGAGCTGCTGCAATTGAACATTTGCATACCATCGATTTACTATCGCATAGATTTAATTTTTCACTGAAGGCTAACGTCATTTTATTTTTTTCTTCAAAAATTAATTGATTAGCTGAAACTTGAATAGAATTTAGTCCATAATGAGCTAAAATTTTTTTAATTAAATAATCAATACCATCGCTTGCAATACTTATTTCGATATTCAATTTCTGACAAAATTTTACAAAATTAATGAAATGTACATCGATTTGTATAAACGATAACCAATTATCAAGTTGTCTTTTACTAATTTTAACAAGCTCAACTTGTCTTCGCATACACTCTGCTGTTCCAATCTTTCCTTTTACCCAATCGGCCTCGATATCTTGCCAAATAGGGTCAGCAAATCGCTCTAGCAATTGATCGAATGTATCGTTTTTTGAAATAGTTCCATCAAAGTCACAGATGACTTTAAAAGTCGGATCTTTGAAACTTTTAATTTTCATAATAATTTTTAAAAAATGAGATTAATTAATAATGTCTACGAAGTATGGCTAAATAATGTATCCCAGATTTATATGTAGAATCTATAATTAATTAATTAGTTTTTATCAAGTTCTAAATTCACTAACACTTTAATTTCGTCTTTTAAAATAAAGGTTTCTGACCAAGGGCCACTACCAATTTCAAAGTCGTTACGATGAATAATAAAACTTCCATTTAAAATAACATGTTCATTTTTTAAAAAAATATAATTTAAAGGAATATCAAATTCTTTTTCATGTCCTTTAATTGTTAGACTAACATGCGAAATTGTATTCTGATCTTTAGTATTTATATAAAAATTTTTTGCAACTAAAATAATTTTGGGAAAGTGTTTTAGGTCAAAGAAAGAATCTCCTCTGATTAAATCTTTATAATTAGAGTCGTAATTAGTAAAAATACTATCTGCGTCAGTTTCTATTTTTGTATTTCCAATAAATTTTTCTCTATCAACTTCAACTGTTCCAGAAAATTTTTGAAAACCACCTTTTACATCTTCATTTAGCAAAACATCAATTTTAAATTGAATAGAACTTTTTTTTGGATCAATCGTCCATTTTTCTAAAGCAAAACTTGATGTTGAAATAAAAAAAAATAAAAGAAAATATTTAATCAATTTGAATTGCCGAACCACATTCTCCTAAGCGTTTTATCTTTTTGAATAAAGTGGTGATACAAACTTGCAAATATATGAATAACTAGCATTCCAAGAAAAAAATAAACAGAGTAGACATGAATGTTATCAAATAATTTTGCTTGTTCTTGATTTTTTTCAACTAAATCAGGCAATGTAAAAAGACCATAAAAATTTACTGCACGTCCGGCAGCTGAAGAATAGGCCCAGCCACTAACTGGAATAACAAAAAACATAAGGTAAAAAAGATGATGCAAAGATTTTGCTAAAATAACAAACGCTCTATTTGAACTAAGGATCATTGGTGTTTGATTAAAACCTTTCCACACTATTCTTAAAATAATCGCCCCAAGCACTAATATGCCGGTTGATTTGTGAATGCCGAAAGCAAGTAACTTATAAGGTCCAACTGGAATATCATCTAAAAAAAATCCTAAAATGAAATTGGCAATTATTATAAAGGCCATAATCCAATGAAAACTTTTACTAATCGAACCGTAACTATCTATTGTATTTTTTAAACTCATAATATTTAATATTTTAACACCTTTTATCTAAAATAAAGAATTATTTTTTTGTTAAAATAAATAATTTGAAGTAATTACTAATCTGCACAACTTTAATGACTAGAAAAAAAATTAGTTTCTCTGAAGCTTGTTGGTACTGGTTTAAGCTTGGATTTATTAACTTTGGAGGCCCTGCAGGACAAATTGCAACCATGCACCAAAATTTAGTGCAAGAAAAACTCTGGATTTCTAATAAACGATTTATGCATGCACTTAATTTTTGCATGCTGTTACCTGGCCCTGAAGCTCAACAGCTTGCAACTTATCTTGGCTTTTTAATGCATAGAACCTGGGGTGGAATTATTGCAGGATTATTTTTTATTCTTCCGTCTTTTTTTATTTTAGTAGGTCTTGGAACAATTTACATGCTCTATGGCAAAGTTAATATGATTGCTGGAATATTTTATGGAATAAAACCAGCAATTGTTGCGATAGTATTTTTTAGCGCTTTTAAAATTGCACAAAGAACCATTCATCATGCAACACTGTTAATTATAAGTCTATTATCTTTTATTTCTATATTTTCATTTCACGTTCCGTTTCCATTAATTGTACTAAGTGCAGGAATTATTGGTTATGTTTTAAATCATTTCACGCCATCACTTTTTCAGCCAGAAAAAATTAAATTAACTAATAAAAAAAATACCCGTATCGCAATTATTAATGATAACTCTCCTATTCCTAGACACGCACAATTTAATATTAATTATTTTTTAAAAATATTAATAAGTGGAATATTATTGATAGGATTTGGAATTATCACGTTAAGTTATTTTTTTGGTTTTAATCATCTATTAACCCAAACAGCTTTGTTTTTTACAAAAGCAGCCCTGCTAACTTTTGGCGGCGCTTACGCGGTTTTACCTTATGTGTATCAAGGTGTCGTTGATCATTACCAGTGGGTTGAGCCAACACAAATGATTGATGGACTTGCCTTAGGTGAAAGCACGCCAGGACCATTAATTATGGTAATTACGTTTATTAGCTTCATTAGTGGTTGGAGCCAAAATGTTTTTTCAGCTCACAGTTTGTTTTTCTCAGGATTTGTTACAGCTTTAATCGCAACCATCTTTACATTTTTGCCCTCCTTTATGATGATTTTTTTAGGAACACCTTTTATAGAAAGCACAAGAAAGGTTATTAAATTTCATGCACCATTAACTGCGATAAGCGCTGCCATTATTGGAGTGATATTTAATTTAGGTGTATTTTTTGCTTATAATGTTTTTTGGAAAAATGGCGTTTTCAATCAAAGCAATTACGCTAGTTTTATAATTCTCATACTTTCATTTATTGCACTTATAAAATTTAAAACGAATACAATAACGATAATTTTATTAAGTGGATTTATAGGTTTGATTAGTATCTATATTTAAAAACATGAAAAAAAACCCAGTAGCCAGAGCTCTTAGAACTTCAAAATTTAAAAAAAGAATAGTTGAAAGTAAAAAGAAATATAATCGTAAAAGTATTAGAAAAATTATTAAAGACTAATATTTAAAATATTCCGTATTTTTTACCTTTAATATCTTGCGAAATAACTTCAATATTTAACAGATCTAGTTCAGCATTTTTTAACGCTCTTAAGTCCTGCACAGCCTTTAAAAATCTATTTGATTCTTTTTCAGTGATAATATTTTTTGTTAGCGTTTTAAATTTTTCAATATAATTTTCTCTTTTGAAAGGACGTTTGCCTTGTGGATGAGCATCTGCAATTCCAAGTTCATCTACAATTTTACTTCCATCATGCATCTCAATAATAACTTTACCGCCAAAACATTTCTTCTTTGGATCTGGATCATGATATTTTTTTGTCCACTCCTTATCTTCGAAAGTTTTAATTTTTTTCCATAACTCAACTGTACTTTGTTTTTTTGCTCTTGCAGGTTTATAAGAATCCTCATGGTGCCATTTGCCATCTTCTAATGCGACTGCAAAAATATACATAATAGAATGATCTAACGTTTCACGGCTTGCATTAGGATCCATCTTTTGTGGATCGTTTGCGCCTGTGCCAATAACATTGTGCGTATGATGCGAGGTGTGAATTTCAATGCTTTTAATTTTTGAAAAATCTTGGAGCTTTTTTCTCATATCACGTGCAAGATCAATAAGCGCTTGTGCTTGATATTCAGCAGAATGTTCTTTAGTGTAAGTTTCAAGAATAACTTTTTTTGACTCGCCCGTCTCAGGTAAAGGCACAAAATATTCAGCGTCTGGTCCTGATAATATTCTAGCAATCACACTATCTTCCCCTTCATAAATTGGATTTGGAGCACGCTCTCCTCTCATGCAACGATCAACTGCTTCTATTGCAAGTTTGCCTGCATGCGCTGGCGCAAATGCTTTCCAACTTGAAATATCACCTTTTCTTGATTGTCTTGTGGAAATGGTAGTGTGTAAAGCCTGTTGCACTGCTTGATAGACTGTTTCTGTATCTAATTTTAACAGTGATCCAATTCCGGCTGCAGCACTAGGTCCTAAATGTGCGATATGATCAATTCGATGTTCGTGTAGACAAATTCCTTTAACTAAATTTACTTGAATTTCATAACCAGTTAAAATTCCTCTAATAAGATCTAATCCATTTAATTTTTTTTGCTGAGCTACCGCTAAAATTGGTGGAATATTGTCGCCTGGATGACTGTAATCAGCTGCTAAAAAAGTGTCGTGAAAATCTAACTCGCGAACGGCAGTTCCATTAGCCCAGGCTGCCCATTCACAATCAAATTTTTTTGAAGAATTTATTCCAAATACTGTTGCACCATTTTGTCTTGGATGCGCTAACGCCATGTCTCTTGCAGTTGTGACAGGTTGTCTTCCAAATGAGGCTATCGCAACTGATGCATTATCAATAATTCTATTAATAACCATATCAATTGCTTGTTCATCTAATGGTGCATTATCGGTTGCAACTGTTGCAATACGATATGCGAGCTGCTCCTCTTTTGGTAAATTTATTTTTGAGGGATAAACTTTTACTTTAAATTCTTTCACAATTTTTAATTATTAAATAATAAATAACATTACTCAACATGCGATATGCTATCAATTTTATCTCCTACATTAATATTATTATTTTTAAACCATCCTTGGTTAACCTCAATTGCAAATACCACAGGTTTTCCAGAGCAATGTTCATTTTCAGTTTCTGGTTGCATATCTTCAATTTTCACAATCACATTATCCCGATCAACAAAAGCAATCGACAAAGGGATCAAAGTATTTTTCATCCAAAAACAAGGCAGCGAACCTTCTTCAAATAAAAACATCATGCCTTCATTTTGTCCTAAACTTTTTCGATTCATTAAGCCCTGCGCTTCATCTTCTTGAGTCTCTGCAGACTCAACTATTAATACTTTTGAACCAATAATAATTTTAACTTTATCTAAATCAGCATGGGCATTGCTCGTTATAAGAACCATTGCACCAAACAAAAATTTTACAAATTTATTCATTATCTTTTTGTGTTACTACCTTTAGAAATATTTACTGGATATTTTATAATATTTTTCTTTAATTTATCAAAGAAGCTTTTTTCTAAATCAATATTCAGTTTTTGAGATAATCTAATTAAATAAAAGAAAATGTCAGACACTTCATCAGATATTTTTGTCTGATCGATATTTTTAAAATCATTATCTGTTTGCCACTGGAATAATTCCATTAACTCTGCGGCCTCAACTGCTAATGCCATAGATAAGTTTTTAGGCGAATGAAATTGATCCCAATCACGCTCATTAACGAATTGAGTTACTGCGTCTTGTATTTTGCTGATATTCATGAGTCCTCTAATGATGATTTTTATTTTTAGTTCTTTAAATTTAAACTAAATTATAAGTAATGAATATGTTTAGACTTCACAAAAATTTTCTAAGAAACACAATTCCAATTACAAATTGGAAGCTTTGTACTTTACGATTAATGAATAATTGTTATTTTCCTTGGATTATTCTTATACCAAGACAAGCAAATCTAAGACAAATTCATCAATTAAGCGAAAGTAATCAAATTCAACTAACAAAGGAGGTTAATCAAGCATCAAAGATCATCACTAAATTATTTAAACCTGACAACTTAAATGTCGGAAAAGTTGGCAATATTATTCCTCAACTACATATACACGTTATTGCAAGATTTAAAGGCGATGTCGCTTGGACACATCCAGTATGGGGAAAACAGACAAAACCCTATTCAAAAAAAGCAGTCACTGCTCTAATAAAAAAAATAAAACAAACAACAGTTTAAATTTATGCTGAGTTACCGACATGGTTTTCACGCCGGAAATTTTGCAGATGTCCTAAAACATTTTTTACTTACCTATGTTTTAGAATATTTAAAAAAGAAAGATAATAGCTTTGTTTATATCGATGCCAATGCGGGAGCTGGAAAATATTTAATAGATGAATCTTTTATGCAAAAAAATAAAGAATATTTAAATGGTATCGATAAAATACTAAAAACAGAAATTAAAGATAAATTTATAAATAATTATTTAAATTTAGTTAAAACTTTAAACCCAAATAAATATTTAACTATCTATCCAGGTTCGTGTTGGTTTGCTCAGCAAATGTTAAGACCGAAAGATAGAATGCATTTTTTAGAACTGCACAAAAATGAATTTGTAAATTTAGAAAATAATTTTAAAAATCACTCTAAAATTATTATAGAAAATGAAGATTGTTATAAAAGATTAGTTAAATTATTACCTCCCATAGAAAAACGCGGCGTTATTCTAATTGACCCTAGTTATGAATTAAAAGATGAATATGAAAAAACAGTTGAACTTATAGAAAATTCTTTAAAGAAATTTAATAATGGCACATATCTAATTTGGTATCCAATATTAGAGAATAAAAAATTTGAAATCCTCACAAATGCTTTAGAAAATCTAAACTTAAAAAGTTATTCTCATATACAAATGATAATTGATGAGCATGCAGCAGGTCTTCAAGGAAGCGGGGTATTTATTATTAATCCACCTTTTTCTATTAAAGCAGATTTAAAACACAGTCTTCAATTACTATTTGATATATTAAAAAATAAAAACAGCGACTCTAAAATAGAATTTAAAAATTCTATTCAGTGAATCTAAAATTAAAAACCTTAAACTTAGTACTGTTTTTTTGAACGAGACTCTTTAGGAGCAGTACTTTTTGGTTTTTTCTTTTCTTTTTTACTTTCGCGGTTTTTTGACATAAATTTAAGTTGTTAATTGTTAATTATATTGTTTTTCTTCATTTGCTATAACAATTTGAGATGATTTCTAAAAAATTTAGCAAAGAAATAAGTGGAATTTTTTACATGATTTTATGTATGATTTTCTTTTCTCTTAACGATACCACCATCAAATACATCCTCTCTAAAAGCGAAAATAAAGCCATTCTTGCTGAGATTATTTTTCTAAGAGGAGTATTTTCAACGATTATCTTGGGCATTTATCTCTATCTGAATGACAAACTAAATTTTAAAATCTTAAAATCTCCAGCATTGCATTTGCGGGGGTTGTTTGAGTCGATTGCTGGTTTATTTTTTTTTATTGGTTTAATTTTTTTACCGCTTGGTGATTTATATGCGCTTTTAAATTTAGCGCCTATTTTAATCACCGCCGCCGGTGCTTTTTTCTTAAAAGAAAAAGTTGGCTGGAGAAGATGGACGGCTGTGTTGTTTGGATTTTTAGGTGTTATTATTATAATTCACCCTCAACATTTACAGTTTGGCTATGCTTTTATATTTCCCCTTGTGTCTGCGATCTTTATTGCAAAACGCGATACCATCACAAGAAAGATGTTGAATAAATTTGATAGCCTACATGTTATATTTATCACTTCTATTTTTATCACTGTCTTTTTTGGATTTGGAATGTTTTTCTATTATCAGCCAATAAATTTTTATACTTTACAATTTATTTTTTTATCGAGTATCTTAATATTGTTTGGATATTTTTTTTCAGTAAAAGCGATAAAAGCTACAAATATTTCAATAACCTCTCCTTTTAGATACACAATACTAATTTGGGGAATTATTTTTGGTTATTATATTTTTAAAGAAATACCATCATACAATATGATTTTTGGTTCCTGCATTATTGCAGCCAGTGGTATATTTATTATTATTCGAGAGAAAAAAATTGGTATAATCAAATAATGTCAGATCTTAAAACTTTAGTTCATTTGCTAAGTAAGAAAGCTGAAAAAACTTCAGAAGACAATGAATTGCTAGAATTTGTAAAGGGCAAATATTTCTTTGGAGTAATTAAAAACAAAAAAACATATGAAGGTATTACTATTAGCAGAAGATTCGAAGCTAAATACTCAAAACGCGAAGGCTATAAGATCATTGATACCATTGAAGAGTATTCTGATAAAAATTTGGCTAGATTAGAAAGATATTTAAGCGATTAATTATCATTTATTTTTATTTATTATTTTTGTATGTATTTAAGGCAATTAAAAAATAAATATGTGCATATTTAAAACGTGGAAAGGTTTTTGTTTGCTACTTTCGGCATGTAAAGGGCAATGCAAAGCACACAAAAATCTTAAAAAAGCACTACAAAATATCAAGTAATTATCTTCATTTTTATCTTTATAATTTTTATTAATAATTTAATTTAATTTTTAATTAAAAAGATAGATAAAATATGCCCTCATTTGATGTCGTTAGCAGAATAAATTTCCAAGAATTTGATAACGCTCTTTCAAATTGTCTTCGTGAGATTGGAACCCGTTACGACTTTAAAGGTCTAAACATTAGTATCGAAAGAAAAGATAAAGAAATTACAACCTTAGCACCTGATAATTTAAAATTAAAACAAGTAAATGAATTGTTATCAACTCATTTAATAAGAAGAAAAGTAGATCCAAGAGTAATAAAAGTAAAAACTACCGAATCTGCAACGGGCAATACCGTAAGACAATTAAGTGAATTAAAGGATGGAATTGATCAAGACAGTGCAAAAAAAATTATTGCGCAAGTTAAAACTTTAAAACTTAAGATTCAAATGAAAATTCAAGGCGAAGAATTACGAGCTGATGGAAAAAAAAGAGATGACCTTCAAGAAGCAATTGCAGCAATTCGTGGCATTGATATCGGTCAGCCACTAGAATTTGTAAATTTTAGAGATTAGCCTTTATTACGTTTAATCAGTAATTTTATTTTTTTACTAAACTTAGGCTTTTTTTTAATACTTCGATCTTTAAATGATTTTCCTGAATATCTTTTTGTCATTTTAATTAAAATTAAGATAATAATAATAAATAATGAGATTTAAAATAAAAATTATAACAACCTTACTCTGTCTACTGTTTTCTAGTAGTTTAGTTTTTTCACAGCAACCAAGTTCAGTTATTAATTATGATCGTAATCCAAAATTTATTGAACCGAAAGATCCTTATCCAACGGTTGATATAAAAATTATAAAAGACAATAATTCTGGTTACAACGTACAAATCCTAACAAAAAATTTTAGATTTACTCCTGATAAAGTTGGAACAACAAGTATTGGTAATGAAGGTTATGCAACCATATATATAAATGGCAAAAAATTTAGAATGTATGGCGAGTGGTATCACATAACTGACGATATCCTGAATGAACCTTTAAATCAGATAAGGGTTACATTAAACAGTAATGATTATTTTGAATACGCATTAAAACAAAGACCCATTGAAGCAATTGGTCTAATTAAAAATGAAGGGGGCAGTGGCTGGTATAAAAATAAGAACTAAATTTATTTACAAGGTAAATTATTTTTTTTCCAACCTTCGCCAACTGCAGGATTACCTTCAAAGCCATCTGCAATATTAAAACAATTTTTATAACCGTTTTCTTCCAACATCTTAGCCGCGGTTAAAGAACGCATGCCAGATCTACAAATAACTAAAATGTTTTTATCTTTTGCAACTTTTTTATCTAAAAATTCTTTTAAAAAATTATCATTTTTTTTTCTATCTGGTCCAACTAATAAAGAAATAAAATAAGTAGTTATTTTAAAGTTTTCAGCATTGGGTCTGCCAACGCCGTTCCACTCTTCTTCTGTTCTCACATCTAACAGAACGCTGTTTGGATTTTTTTCTATAAATTTTTTAATTTCAATCGACGGGACGTTTAAAATATTAGACACAATTATTCGATATTTCCAAATGACAATGCTTTGATTTCTAAATAATCATCAATGCCGTATCTTGATCCTTCTCGACCAAAGCCAGATTGTTTAACACCGCCAAATGGCAAATGTGCTCCGCTATTTGCATAAAGACCGGTATTTATACCAACCATTCCGCTCTCTATTGCCTCAGCCACTCTCCATATTCTTGCAATATCTTTTGAGAAAAAATAAGAGGCCAGACCAAAATCAGTGCTATTTGCGTACGCTATAACCTCTTGCTCGGTTTTAAATTTTATAAAAGGAGCTAACGGTCCAAAGGTTTCTTCGCTAGCACATTTCATTTTTTTTGTAACATTTGAAAGCACTGTAGGTTCAAAAAAGTTACCACCTAATTTATGAGGCTTACCACCCGTTTCAACGGTAGCACCTTTTTTAACTGCGTCTTTAATATGATCTTGAACTTTTAATATTGCACGCTCATCAATTAATGGTCCCATGGTTGATTTTGCAGCCATACCATCACCGACAACTAATTTTTTAACTTCTGTTACAAATTTTTTAACAAATATATTGTATATTTTTTCTTGCACATAAATTCTATTTGGAGAAACGCACGCCTGTCCACCGTTTCTAAATTTTCCAAGCATTAATCCTTGCACTGCATGATCAAGATTTGCATCTTCAAATACTATAAAAGGCGCACAACCTCCAAGCTCAAGTGAAAGTTTTTTAAGCGTTGGTGCACTTTGTTTCATTAAAATTCTTCCAACTTCAGTGCTACCGGTAAATGAAATTTTTCTAATTTTTATATTAGATGTTATTTCAGCGCCAATTTCTTCAGGCTCTAGACTTGTGACAATATTAATAACTCCCTTTGGAAAACCTGCATCTTCTGCAAGTTTAACTAATGCAATTGCTGTAAGTGGTGTTTGTTCAGCTGGTTTAATTACAAAAGTACAACCGGCTGCAAATCCAGGTGCGCATTTTCGTGTAATCATTGCAGCTGGAAAATTCCACGGTGTAATTGCAGCACACACTCCAACTGGCTGCTTTAATGCCATTAATCTTTTATTCTTTATAGGATCAGGCATGATGTCGCCGTAAATTCTTTTTGCTTCTTCTGCAAACCACTCAATAAAGCTAATTGCGTAATTCATTTCACCTTTGGCATCCGATAAAGGTTTTCCTTGTTCAGTTGTTAAAATTTTTGCAATATCATCTGCATTTTCAACAACCAATTTGTGCCAATTTTTTAATATTTTAGAACGTTCAATGGCTGGAACTTTTGACCATAGATAAAAAGCCTTCTCTGCAGCATCAATTGCTACGCTTGTCTCTTTTTTTCCAAGATCGGGTATTTCTGCAATCAGGTCACCAGTTGAAGGATTGTGAACTTTGAAAGTTTTTTTGCTACCAACCCATTTACCGTTAATTAAGCATTTATTAACTAAAAGACTTTTATTTTTTAAGGCTATTTTGGAAATTTTCATCGTAATTGATTTAATATTTTTCTTTTAACTATATTATGAAATATATTATTTTCCACAATTTTTCTTGCCATTTTAAGCCGATATTCTAGTGTTGTTAAAATTTAAAATAGCAA
>Ga0214206_1000423_pt1 | contig 11702 bp, 9 predicted proteins | sample TroBogEpilimnion_26_FD_153044 | JGI IMG/M metagenome (GOLD analysis project Ga0214206, IMG submission 153044) | Freshwater microbial communities from Trout Bog Lake, WI - 07JUL2009 epilimnion | ecosystem: Environmental > Aquatic > Freshwater > Lake > Epilimnion/Euphotic zone | place: Trout Bog...
CTTTTTATAATGGGAGCAATGATGGCTTATTACTATATAATGCCATTAGCTATTAAGTTTTTTTTGTCATTTGAAACTTCAAATTTGCAAACATCAATACCAATTCAACTAGAGGCAAAAGTTAGTGAATATCTATCATTAATAATGGTCTTTATTTTTGCTTTTGGATTAAGTTTTGAATTGCCAATACTATTAGTGCTTCTAGCAACTATAGGTTTGATAGATTCAAAATATTTGTCGGACAGAAGAAGGTATATGATTGTAATTATCTTTGTAATTGCAGCAATTATAACTCCTCCTGATCCTATTAGTCAAATAGGGTTAGCAATTCCATTAATGTTTTTATATGAAATTTCTATATTGGTTATTAAATATATAGAAAAAAATAAAAAATGATTATTTTAAAAAATTTAAGAGAGAATAGTAGTTTATATAAAAAAAAATATTCAGAAAAATTAATTAAAAATTCTGAACAAATAATTGATAATATTTTAAAAATAGATTCTTTGATACGTGAGAATTTAGAAAAACAACAAAAGTTTCAAGAAGAAAGAAATGCTATTTCTAAAAAGCTTTCAATGACAAAAGATAAAACATCAAAAGAGTTTGAATTACTATCTCAGCAAGTTCTGGAAATAAAAGATAATATTGATAAATTTGAAAAAATTATTTTAATAGATAAAAAACAGTTAGACGAATTACATCATAATCTGCCAAACATACATCTTGACGACGTTCCCGTAGGAGTTGACGAAAAATCAAATAAGGAGATAAGAAAATTTGGAAATATTAAAGATTTTAGATTCAAAATAAAATCTCATGATGAATTGGGAGTAGATAAAAATTTAATTGATTTTGATAATGCAGTTAAAATTTCTGGAGCAAGATTTTCAATAACAAAAGGTAATTTAGCAAAATTAGAACGTGCTGTTATTAATTTTATGATTGATGTTCATACTAAAGAATTTGATTATCTCGAAACTAATGTACCAATTATTGTTAACACTGAGTCTATGTTTGGAACTGGGCAATTACCTAAATTTTCAAATGAACAATTTTCATTAAATAATGGGTCTTGGTTAATTCCTACAGCGGAAGTCTCGTTAACAAATATTTTTAGAGATAGAATATTGTCATTTGAAGATTTGCCTATAAGACTCGTATCTTGTACGCCTTGTTTTAGAGCCGAGGCAGGGTCAGCTGGAAAAGATACTAAGGGCATGTTAAGACAACATCAATTTTATAAAGTTGAGCTTGTCAGCATTGTAACGCCCGAAAATAGATTAAAAGAACTCGATAGACTTACAAACTGCGCCGAAACAATTTTAAAGAAACTTGATATACCTTATCGAGTTATGCTTTTATGTAGCGGTGATATGGGATTTAGTTCAGAGAAAACATTTGATATTGAAGCATGGATTCCATCACAAAATAAATTTAGGGAAATATCTAGCTGTTCATCATGTGGGCAATTTCAAGCAAACAGAATGAAATCTAGATATAAAAATTTAGATAAAAAAATTGATTATGTAGCAACACTTAACGGCTCAGGTTTAGCAGTTGGGAGAACAATTATTGCTATAATGGAAAATTATCAAAATGAAGATGGCAGCATTAAAGTTCCTGACGTTTTATTACCTTATATGGGTGGAGTAAAAGTTATTTAATTTTTGACTTAAATTTAATTAAATTGGTTAAATGATTTTGTTGTAATTATTTAACCCTTGGTATAATTAACAAACTATTATTTATGTCTAATTTTGCGCAATTCATACCTCTTATTTTAATTTTTGTAATTTTCTATTTTTTGCTAATAAGACCTCAACAAAAAAAAGTTTCAGATCATAAATTAATGATTTCAAAATTATCAAGAGGTGATGTAGTTGTTACTGCGGGCGGTCTTATAGGAAAAGTATCTAAAATTATTGATGATGAAAAAGTAGAAGTTGAAATTGCTACAAACATTAATGTCACAATAATAAAATCTACTGTTACACAGATTATTTCAAAAACTGAGCCTAAGTAATTTTTAGTGTTAAACTTTTCGAAATTAAAAATTTCAATAGTAATTTTATCTATATTAATTTTTTTATATATTTTTTTAGGCAATTTTAGTTATTTTAATAAAACGAAAATTTTTTTAGATAAGAAAGTAAACTTAGGATTAGATCTTCAAGGAGGATCTTATTTATTATTAGAGATTGATTTAAAACCTTTACTTCAAAAAAAATTAGATGATAAAGCAATAGAACTCAGAAAAAGTTTAAGAGAAAACAACTTATCTTATAAAAATTTTAATATTTCAGATAAAAATATTACTTTTCAGATTTTAGAAAACAAAGATAAAAATATTGTTATAGATATAATTAATCAATCTTCCACAAAGAATAGTTTTTTTTCACAAATAGCTAATAGAGGAAGTCAATCTACTTCTAGCGATGTTATTTATAAAAATAGTGGCGATATTTTTATTATAGAATTTTCTCCTTTGTATTTAAAAAAATTACAACAGGATACAATTAATCAATCTTTAGAAATTGTCAGAAGAAGAATAGATCAATTAGGAACTAAAGAACCAAATATTCTTCAGAAAGGAGAAAATAGAATTTTGGTTGAGTTGCCAGGTCTTAGTGATCCTTCGTCTTTTAAAAATATACTAGGAAAAACAGCTCAACTTAGTTTTAAGTTTTTAAAATCTAACAATTCAAATTCTTATGAAAATTCTGGTTTTGAGAGACTTAAATACAAACCTAACGGCACATACATTGAAGTTGAAAAAAAAACAGTTTTATCAGGAGAGAATTTGACTGATGCCCAGCCAGGTTTTGATAATCAAAGCAATAATTCAATAGTTAGTTTTAAACTTGATAGAGTTGGATCTAATAAATTTGCAGTCGCAACTAAAGAAAATGTTGGAAGACCATTTGCTATTATTTTGGACAACGAAGTAATTAGTGCACCAGTGATTAGAGAGCCTATTTTAAGTGGCAGTGGTCAAATTTCAGGTAATTTTACTGTAGAAGAGGCAAACCAACTTGCAATTTTACTAAGATCCGGAGCTTTACCTGCGCCTATGAAAATTATTGAAGAAAGAACTGTTGGATCAGATCTTGGTGCAGATTCGATTAAGTATGGAATAATTTCTTTTATTTCTGGCTTCTTGCTAGTCGCTATTTATATTATTTATGAATACAAATTTTTCGGATTTTTTGCTGATTTATGTTTATTATTAAATGTTGTCATATTGATAGCAGTGTTATCATTATTTGGTTCAACTTTAACGCTTCCCGGAATAGCAGGAGTAGTCTTAACTATAGGTATGTCAGTTGATACAAATGTTATAATTTACGAACGTGCCAGAGAAGAATTAAAAGTAGAGAAATCTTTTATTTACGCTTTTGATTCAGCATACAAAAGATCATTATTAACAATTATAGATACTCATTTAACTACTTTGTTAACAGGGTTCATTTTGTTTTATTTAGGATCTGGTCCTGTGAAGGGGTTTGCATTAACTCTAATTATTGGATTAATCTCATCTTTTTTTACAGCTTTTACAGTAAGTCGTCTAATGATTGGCAAATATATTCTATCTAATAAAAATAAAATTATTAAAATATGAATAAGAATTATGATTTTTTAAAATATAAAAATTTTTTTGTAACATTTTCAACTTTTCTTACACTAGCTTCAATAATACTTTTTTTGTTTAAAGGATTTAATTTTGGGGTAGATTTTAAAGGAGGAACTGTAATTGAAATTAAATCTGAAAAAAATATTAGAGTCGATGAAATTAGAACGTCAATATCTAAACTTAATTTAAATAATTACACAGTTAAAGAGTTTGGAAGCTCAAATGAGTTTGCAATTTCATTAGAAAATAAATCAAATAATAATAACTTTGTAAATGATATTAAAAATAATCTTGAAAAAAATTTAAATCAAAAAATTTCAATTAGAAAAGTTGAAACTGTAGGTCCTAAAGTTGGTTCTGAACTGATTAAATCGGCTATTTATGCTTTATTAGCAGGTTTTGTAGGAATTTTTATATATTTATGGATAAGATTTGAATGGCAATTTAGCGTGGGGGGTATAGTCGCTTTATTTCATGATACAATTATAACTGCAGGACTTTTTTCATTGCTAGGTTTAGAGTTTGATTTGACAATTGTCGCCGCTTTATTAACTATAATTGGATATTCTATTAATGATACTGTTATTATTTACGATAGAATTAGAGAGAATTTAAAAAAGGACTCGAAAACAAATTTAACAGTCCTGATTAATAAATCTTTAAACGATACTCTTTCAAGAACTCTAAAAACTTCCGGCGCCACATTACTTTCTATTATTGCTGTTCTATTATTTGGCGGACAAGTGTTAAAAGGATTTGCTTTCGCTATTACTTTTGGAATTATTTTTGGAACTTATTCTTCAATATACGTCGCATCTCCGGTTGTAATGTTTTTCAATATTAAAAGAGATTGGTCAGAAAAATTAGACAATACGCCTTAATATAAATTTTGAGCGATAACCATAGTAAGTAACATTGGCACTGATAATATCGTATTAACTCTAGAAGTTATCATCGCAACTCTAGCTGATTTAGCTTTTGCCTCAGGTGTTGTTTCTACTAATCCTAAAGCTCTTTTTTGATTTGGCCAAATAATAAACCAAACATTAAATGCCATTATAATACCTATCCACATTCCAACACCGATTGTAAAATTTTTTGGAACAATTCCTTCAGCTAAATTTAGAGATAGCGCTTCGTGAATATATCCATTTATGTAAGCAGTAATTAAACCCGTTACTATAGTAGAGAGGGCAGCCCAACGAAACCAAAATAAAGCAGCAGGAGCAATTACTTTGCTAATTGCTGGCTTCTGTTCTTCAGGAATTTTTGACATATTAGGTATTTGTACAAAATTAAAATACCAAAGCAATCCAATCCACATGACTCCAGACAATGTATGAAAGTATCTAAAAATTGCATTAAAAAAATATCTATCAAAAGCCCATCCACCGTTAATTAAAAACAAAATAATAAAAAAAATAATTGTTATAATTACGGAAGTTAAGATAGTTCTAGGAAGAGATTGTAAAATTTCACTGATTCTCATATTCAAATTATAGCACTAATATTTATTTTTCATCAATTTTTTTAACTAAACGTTTTATTTAGAATTTTTTTTAAAAATTCACCAGTATAGCTCCCTTTTACTGAAGATATTTCTTCGGGGGTTCCTTCGGCTATAATTTTTCCACCTTTAACTCCTCCTTCGGGACCCATATCAACTACAAAATCTGCTGTTTTTATCACATCTAAGTTATGTTCTATTACCACTACAGTATTTCCTTTATTTACAAAGGTATGTAAGACTTCTAGTAATTTTTTAACATCATGTATATGTAGCCCAGTTGTTGGTTCGTCTAGAATATAAATGGTTCTTCCGGTTGCTCTTTTCGATAGTTCTTTCGCCAGCTTGATCCTTTGCGCTTCACCTCCAGATAAGGTTGTTGCTTGTTGTCCAATTTTTATATATCCAAGTCCGACTTTCTGAAGCGTAAATAACTTATCTTTTATAGAAGAAATATTTTCAAAAAAATTTACACCTTCATCTACAGTCATATTAAGAACATCGGCTATATTCTTATCTTTAAATCTTATTTCTAATGTTTCACGATTATATCTATTACCTTTGCAAACATCGCACTGAACATAAACGTCTGGTAAAAAATGCATTTCGTAAGTGATAACTCCATCACCTTCGCAAGCTTCACATCTTCCGCCTTTAACATTGAATGAAAATCTTCCTGCTTTGTAACCACGAGCTTTTGATTCAGGTAAATTAACAAACCATTCTCTAATTACTGTAAAAGCACCAGAATATGTTGCAGGATTTGATCTGGGAGTTCTGCCAATAGGGGATTGGTCGATATCAATTATTTTATCTAAGTATTCATGACCATGTATCCCCTTAAAGGCTTTGGGCATGTTTTTTGAAATAGTTTTATTAATCATTAAATTCAGTGCTCTATATAAAGTATGCAAAACTAGAGTCGATTTTCCACTTCCGGAAACTCCAGTTATAGTCGTAAAAGTTCCTAAAGGTATTTTGATATTTACATTTTGTAAATTATTTCCTGTTGCTCCGCTAATAGTTAAATACTTCCCATCCTTTGCTTTTCTTCGAACCCGCGGCACAGATATATTTTTTTTTCCTGAGAGATATTGACCTGTAATACTGTTTTCATTTTTTAAAATTTCTTTATATGTTCCCTCAGCAACAATTTTACCTCCTTCTGTTCCAGCGCCAGGGCCAAGATCAATTATATAATCAGAATTAAGCATTGCTTCTTCATCATGCTCAACGACGATAACTGTATTTCCTAAATCTCTTAATTTTTTTAATGCTTTTAAAAGTTTAATATTATCTTTTTGATGAAGACCTATAGAAGGCTCATCTAATACATACAAAACACCAGTTAAACCAGAACCTATTTGAGAAGCCAATCTTATCCTTTGTGACTCTCCTCCAGATAATGTGCCAGATGATCTTGAAAGATTTAAGTATTCAAGTCCTACATTAATTAAAAAACTTAAACGCTCATTTATTTCTTTGAGTATATGAGATGCTATTTTATTTTCTTTTTCTGTTAAGTACTTATTTAGACTTGTAAACCAGTTAAACGCTTCTTGAATTGACATCTTTGAAACTTCGCTAATATTTAAATCATTAATTTTTACGCAAAGAGCCTCTTCCTTTAATCTCATGCCTTTGCATCTTTCGCACTCTGTTTCATTTTGGTATTGAGAAATTTCTTCTCGTTTCCAATCACTATCAGTCTCTAAATATCTTCTTTCGAGATTATTAATCACACCTTCAAATGATTTTTTGTTAGAATATTTTTCGAACCCATCATCATATGAAAATTTAATTTCATCTTCATCTGAACCGTAAAGAATAATGTCTTGAATTTTTTTTGATAAATCTTTCCAAGGTGTTTCTAATGAAAAATCATAATGTTTAGCTATAGATGCTAAAGTTTGAGCGTAATATAACGTTGAAGATGATGACCACGGCACTATCGCGCCTTCTATTAGACTTTTTTTTTCATTTTGAATTACTAACTTAGGATCTATATACAAATCAACACCAATGCCTTCGCATTCTGGACATGCTCCGTGAGGATTATTAAATGAAAATAATCTTGGTTCAATCTCTTCAATTGTAAATCCACTTTCTGGACACGCAAATTTTGATGAGAAAACAATTTTATCTTTTTTTTTAAATTCTTTAGGAAGATTTTGATTGCTATATTCAACGTAAACTAACCCATCAGATAATGACAATGCTGACTCTATACTTTCGGCAATTCTTTGTTGTTCTTTTTTATCATTAGCAAAAGTATCGATATATATATCTATGTCATGTTTAAGATTTTTATTTAATGTCGGTGATTTATCTATTTCATAAATTTCACCATCAATTTTAGCTTTTAAATATCCTCTTTTTTTATAACCCAATAATTCTTTTTTATATTCTCCTTTTCTTCCTCTTACGATCGGGGAATATATTTCTATTTTAGATTGTTTTGGCAAATCTAAAATTTTATCAACCATTTCCGAAACAGACTGAGATTTAATTGGTTTACCTGTAAATGGTGAATATGGAACGCCAACTCTAGAAAATAAAACTCTCATATAATCATAAATTTCTGTAACTGTAGCAACTGTAGACCTGGGGTTTTTAGAAGTTGTTTTTTGTTCTATAGAAATAGCTGGAGACAATCCCTCGATCAAATCAACATCCGGTTTTCTCATGCGATCAAGAAACTGTCTTGCGTAAGCAGATAAGCTTTCAACGTATCTTCTTTGTCCTTCTGCATAAATCGTATCAAAAGCTAAAGAAGATTTACCGGATCCAGAAAGTCCAGTTATAATTACTAATTTATCTCTGGGGATATCCACAGAAACATTTTTTAAATTATGTTCTCGCGCACCTTTGATAACAATTTTTTTAAGACTAATATTCATTAATTTAAGAAGATTTGTTTCTTTTAATCAAATTTTTCTGATACAAGTAAGCTAATTTTATTTTCAAAAAATATATCTATATTATGGCTAATAGTTTAAATAAAGTTTTATTAATTGGAAGAGTGGGTAACGATCCTGAAATTAAACAAATGCAAAATGGCAAAAGCGTTGCCCGACTGAGTGTTGCAACGTCAGAAACATGGAAAGATAAAAACACCGGTGAAAGAAAAGAAAAAACCGAATGGCATAGAGTTGTCATTTTTAATGAAGGATTAGTTAGCGTAGTTCAGAAATATTTAAAAAAAGGTGCAATGGTTTATATCGAAGGACAATTAAATACAAATAAATATACAGACAGCAGCGGACAGGAAAAGTATAGTACTCAAATTGTGCTTCAAGGTTATAATTCGACTCTTACAATGCTAGGATCAAAATCTTCCTCTGGATCTACTGAGAACAAAATTGATAACTCACAACTTCCGTCTGATGATATGACTGATATTTCTGAAGATCCAGATGATAAAGTTCCGTTTTAACGTTATTAAATGAGTGAAGATTTAAATCAAAAAAAAATTAAAAAATCATATAACTCTGTTCAGATAGTCGATGAGATGAAGTCATCGTATTTATCTTATGCGATGAGCGTTATAATCAGCAGAGCGCTACCAGATGCAAGAGATGGTCTGAAGCCTGTACACAGAAGAATAATTTATGCAATGTATAAAGGTGGCTATGACTGGTCTAAACAATTTAGAAAATCAGCTCGAGTTGTAGGAGATGTAATTGGTAAATATCATCCGCACGGAGATCAAGCAGTTTACGATGCATTAGTTAGATTAGCACAAGATTTTTCTATGAGCGTAAAGCTTTTAGATGGACAAGGAAATTTCGGTTCCATGGATGGAGATAGAGCTGCTGCAATGAGATATACCGAAACTAGACTTGCAAAAATTTCTGAATTTCTGGTAGCTGACATTGAAAAGAATACTATAGATTATCAAAACAATTATGATGACACCGAATTAGAACCAACTGTTCTGCCAGCACAATTTCCTAATTTATTAGTAAATGGAGCTGGTGGAATAGCAGTTGGAATGGCAACTAATATTCCTCCTCATAACTTAGGTGAAATTATAGATGGCACTTTAGCATACTTAAATAATAACGAAATATCAGTTGATGATTTAATTAAAGTAATCCCAGGACCTGATTTTCCAACTGGGGGTATTATTATAGGTAAAGAGGCAATCATAACTGGATATAAAACTGGAAGAGGATCTATTAAAATTAGAGGTGAAATTGAAACTGAAGAAGAAAAAAAAGACAAAGCTTCAGTAATAATTAAATCGGTTCCATATCAAACTAATAAATCTTTGCTTATTGAAAAAATTGCATTTTTAGTTAGAGAAAAAAAAATTGAAGGAATTAGTGATATCAGAGACGAATCTAACAAAGAGGGTGTTAGAATTGTTATAGAATTAAAAAGGGGTGTATCCAGCGAAATTATAATTAACCAATTATATAAATTTTCTCCAATAGAAAGTTCTTTTGGTTTTAATACTTTAGCAATTTTAAATGGTAAGCCAGAATTATTAAATTTAAAACAATTTATTAAAACCTTTGTAGATTTTAGAGAAAAAGTTTTAATCAAAAGAACGCTATTTGATCTTAAAAAAGCAAAAGACAGAATTCATATTCTTATTGGTCTTTTTATTGCTATAGAAAATATAGATGAAATTATTTCAATTATTAGAAAAGCAAAGAATCCTAATGAGGCCAAAGAAACTTTACAAAATAAAGAATGGAATTTTAAAAAATCTAAAATTAATAAAGAGATATTAGATATTGCTGATTTATCTAATATTGAAAAATATCATTTATCGGATTACCAAGTTAAAGCTATTCTAGAATTAAAATTACAAAAGCTAACTGCTATAGGTCATAATGAAGTTAATCAAGAAATAACTGAACTAAATATTCAAATTGCGCAGTATAAAAAAATATTAAATGATAAAAATGAATTAACAAATCAAATTAAAAATGAACTTATAAATATAAAAAGTAAATTCAACACAACTAGAAAAACAAAAATAATTGACCAGATTGAAAATTTAGAAATTGAAGACGTAGTTCAAAAAGAAGAGGTTATTATAACAATTACAAATAAAGGTTATATTAAAAGAAGCTCTCTAAATTCAGTAAAAGTTCAAAAAAGAGGAGGTAAAGGCAAAACTGGTATTACAACCCGAGACGAAGATTTTGTAAATCAAATATTTACAGCAAATACTCATACACCAATTTTATTCTTTTCTTCAAAAGGATTGGTTTACAAATTAAAAACTTGGAAAATTCCTGAAGGATCAAATCAATCAAAAGGCAAAGCACTTCATAGCATTTTACCGTTAAAACAAGACCATGTGATTACATCTATTATGCCTTTACCTTCTGATGAAAATTTGTGGAAAAGTCTAAAAATAATTTTCGTTACAGCTTTAGGAAAAATAAGAAAAAATAGTCTTTTAGATTTTGAAAATATTCAAACTAGTGGAAAAATTGCAATGAAATTAGATCCTAACGACTTTATCGTAGATGTTAAAATCATAAATGATGAGGATGATTTTTTACTATGCGCTAAAAGTGGTAAAGCTTTAAGAGTTCAATCAAAAAAATTAAGAATATTTAAAGGCAGATCATCTAAAGGTATTAAAGGTATATCTTTAAAAAAAGATGATAAAATTGCATCATTAACAATTCTTAAATCTGTAAATATTTCATCTGAAGAAGCAAAATCTTATCTAAAACAATCCAAGGCCGACAAAGAGTCATCTGAAAACGAATCTGATGATAATGAAAATATAAAAGATATACAATTATCTAAAAAGAAAATTGATGAATTTAAAATGAAAGAACAGTTTATCTTAACGATTACAGAAAATGGTTACGGAAAACGTTCATCAGCTTACGAATATAGAGTAAGCGGTAGAGGTGGACAAGGAATAATAAATATTGTTACATCAGAAAGAAACGGATCCGTTGCATCTACTTTTACAATTAATCATGAAGATCAAATAATGTTAATTACCGATAAAGGTCAGATGATTAGATGTAATGCAAAAGATATTAGAGTTACAGGAAGAAACACTCAAGGCGTTAGAATATTCAGTCTTTCTTCTGGTGAAAAAGTAGTTTCATCTACAAGAATAGAAGATTCATCATTAGATAATTTAGAATAAAAATGAGAGCAAAAATTTACCAACCGTCCAAAACAGCTATGCAATCTGGGACAGCTAGAACAAAATTTTGGATTTTAGAATTTAACAAAAGTTTTTCAAATAAAGATTTTGTGATGGGCTGGATATCTTCAGTAGATACGAATGAACAAGTTAAAATTAAATTTGAAACAAAAGAACAGGCTATTATTTACGCAAATAAAAATAATATTTTTTATAGCCTTGAAGAACCTAAAAAGAATGTTCCTATAATAAAATCTTACGCTGATAATTTTTTAAAATAATAATGATTAAATGTTTTTTTTTAAATAAAAAATGGGCTTCGTGGGCATGGGGTGGTGCATTGTTGTTGGTATTTTCACTTTTGATACAGGTTTCTATAACTGTTCAAATTAATGGTTGGTACAAAGGATTTTACGATCTTTTGCAGA
>Ga0214206_1000424_pt1 | contig 11690 bp, 15 predicted proteins | sample TroBogEpilimnion_26_FD_153044 | JGI IMG/M metagenome (GOLD analysis project Ga0214206, IMG submission 153044) | Freshwater microbial communities from Trout Bog Lake, WI - 07JUL2009 epilimnion | ecosystem: Environmental > Aquatic > Freshwater > Lake > Epilimnion/Euphotic zone | place: Trout Bog...
AAAAAGCGCACGATCAGATCATCCAGTGGGTGAAGAAAACGGCTGAGCCGTGCTGCATTGAGGCCGCTACGGGAGCGGGAAAGTCACATATCATTGCGGCGATTGCGGACACTATTCACCGCATATCTGGCGGCAAACACGTCCTATGCCTTGCGCCTAGCGCCGAGCTTGTGGTGCAGAATAGCGAGAAATACCGCGCAACTGGCAACCCCTGCTCAATCTTCTCGGCAAGCGCCGGTGCCAAGTCGCTTAAGCATCCGGTGGTGTTTGGAACCCCCCTGACGGTGAAAAACCGCATCAGGCGCTTCGGCAGCCAATTCGGGATGATCGTCATCGACGAGGCCCACGGGATTACACCGACGATCCGCAACATCGTCAATGCCATTCGCGAACAGAATGCCAACATCCGCGTCGTGGGGATGACCGCCACGCCCTACCGCATGGGGACTGGCTACATCTTCGGCCAGTGGCCAGACGGCAAGCCGGTCGGCGAACACGAAACCATCAATCCGTACTTCTCGGTCTGCGTAGACAGGATCACGGCGCAGGAGCTGATTGATCAGGGCTACCTGACAAAGCCGGTGATCGGGCAGATACACGCCGAATCATACCACACCCTTGATATGGAGCTGAATAGCCGCAACCAGTTCGACAGCGAGGACATCGACCGCGCCTTTATCGGCCAAGGCCGCAAGACGTCTGCAATCATCGCGGACGTGGTGGCGCAGGCCAGAGAACGCCAAGGGGTGATGGTTTTTGCCGCCACGGTGCAACATGCCCAAGAGTGCATGGAAAGCCTGCCACGGGGCTTGTCTGCCCTTGTGACGGGGAATACGCCCAGTCAGGAACGCGCCGCCATTATAGCGCGGTTCAAGGCCCAAGAGATCAAGTACCTTGTCAACGTGCAGGTGCTTACCACCGGCTTCGATGCGCCCCATGTCGATTTGATCGCGATCTTACGGGCGACCGAATCGGTGGGCCTGCTCCAGCAGATCATTGGTCGAGGCCTGCGCCTGTCCGAGGGCAAGGATGACTGCCTGATCCTAGACTACGCCGAGAACCTTGAGCGCCACTGCCCCAACGGTGACGTGTTTAATCCCACGATCAAGACGGTGAAGGCAAAGGAAAACGCGCTTTACCTGAAGGTGCGCTGCCCATTATGCCAAGTCGAGAACGAGTTTAAGGCACGGCCCAACCCATCGGGGTTTGAGATCAGTCCTTCTGGTTACTTCTGCGATCTCGATGGCATTACGATTGTGTCCGAGCATGGCATGATTCCCGCCCATTACGGTCGGCGGTGCCAATCAAAGCAACTCGCGGCAGGACAATTGGTACAGTGCGGATCTCGTTGGACCACAAAGTCCTGCCCCCACTGTGAGGCGGACAACGACATCGCGGCAAGGTACTGCGCGGAGTGCAAGGGAGAGATTGTTGACCCCAACGAGAAGCTGATTGCTGAGTTTAACGCCATGAAGGCCGACCCCAGTCGGCGGCAGACCGACGTCGTTGAGGAGTGGTCCGTAAACCACACGTTAAGCAAGGCCGGGCGCGAGATGTGGCGGGTCGATGTGCGGACATCCTATCGCAAATTTTCGTTCTGGGTGCCCAAAACACCAAACTGGTCGCAAGGCTTCAAAGATCGTGCTATGTTTACCGCATTGGGTGGCAAGCAACCCGATACCATTACCTATGAGAAGGATGGGCAGTGGTACAAGGTAACGGCCTATAATAGGAAAGCTGATGAAGTTCCCGACAGGCATTGACGTATATGGTGACAAATCATTTAGGGGAAAATGCGCCACTGAATCGCTAGAGCAGGTTACATTTTTTGCTAGGCTGCGCCGTGATTATCCAAACTCATGGGGCAAGATTGCCTTTCATCCCCGCAACGAGGGGTTTAGGACGGCAATGAAGGTGAAGATTGAAAAGGCCGAAGGCATGGTAACCGGAACTCCCGACATCATCATCCCCGGCGATCCGACATTTGTATGCGAATTGAAGCGGCGGGACCACACCAAGTCCTCGCTACAAGATGAACAGAGGGACTACCTATATGCAGCCCAAGAAGCAGGGGGATTTGTTTGCATTGCCCTCGGCCACAAGGCGGCGCGAGAAGCATTCGGACGATATCTGGCAATTCATTACGCGGCCTAGCAAAATGATCGAAGATGTGATGATTGGCAAGGTTGCGCTGCAAGATCAGCCTGCGGGGATACAGTCCGCCTGCCGCTTGGCGATCTATGAACGTGCCTGCCGGATACTTAATCTGGAAACAAAGTTGGAACGCAGGGCCGAAATTGGTCGGACCCCTGATAAATTGCGGCCTCACATCGAGGCAGAAGTCATGAAGATATGGAGGACGAGAAGTGACGAATCGTGAAATTGCAGAATGGATAGGATTGCTTTGGGCGCTTGGCATGCTAGGCTACATAATCCGTATCATCATGTGTGAGATAAAAAATGATCCGAATTGATCCTCCCCTACCACTGGACACGCCAAAAGGCCCAGCAATGGCGCACTTCCTGATTGATTATGGGTTTGAGCATCACCTCTCATGGGTTTGTTTCCAAGATGAAACAGGCGAGTGCTGGACTTGGACAAATCGGGATGTGCGGATGCAAGATAATATTTCTGCAGGTCGTGCAAAAAAGTATTTGACACCTGAAAAGGACAGTGTATAACAGGTTCATCAGCAACCCGCTGACGCAAATTTAAATGGAGACTTCAGATGTCAAACCGCACCCTCGCCGACCGCTACTACGACCTCGACAGCCAGATCAAGGCTTTGGAAGTTGCCAAAGACGCCATCAAGGCTGAGATTATCGCCCTTGGCACCGACCTCGTTGAAGGCGATCAGTACGATGTCAAAGTATCGCTCTCGCAGCGTTCAGTCCTTGACGAGACTTTGCTTCTCTCGACCTACGGCGTTACCGCAGAGCAGATGAAGCTCTACAATGCCTGCAAAAAAGATGGCAAGTGCTTCGAAGTTCTTAAAGTGGTTTCAAAGGGGGCATAAGCCCCCACCCTTGGGAGGATGAGTAAATGGATAAGCAAGATATTATAGCCCTAGATGCCACCATGCTGATTGGAGAACTAGTCCAAGAGTATATCAACAATTTTAAATTTAGGGATGAGCGAAAGAACGAAAAACTCATCAACGCTTCATATATTGAAGATCTTACAATGGATTGCATTAAAGATGCGATTTGGAAGATTATAAGTGTGATGAAAGATATTGAGTATGAAGCAACAAACTCAGTTGATGAATATGTTACCAGACGCAAAAGGATGGAACAGGTTAAATCTATTTTGTTAATTGGCCGATCACACCCAGATAGCGCAATCAAGCGTTTGAAGGGTTTAAAGCCAAAGTACGAGAAAGTGTAAAATGCTAAAGACAATTATGGATGTCGTGTACCACTTGGGGCTTGGCTCATCAGCCAAGCTCCTATGGATCCGGCTGTTTGATAAATATGCATACGACACGTTTGCAGGCACCTACGAGGAAATGGCCGACGAGGTCCACAGCAAGCGTTACACTGTTCGCGCTCAGGTTTCCGCGCTACGCGAGATCGGTGCAATCGAAACCAGCAATCACTATGAGACTGGCAACGCAGGCAACGAGTTCCGCTTGCGCCCACCAAATGAATGGAAAAATTAATGCCAAATATGTTGGATTATGAACGGCTCGTGCAACGGGTCGCCGACTTAAGTGTTGAGAATGCAAAGCTTAAAGGCCACCATCGACTGGGAGAGGATGATCGTTGGAACATTATCGAGGAGCAACCCCTAGTTGGTACGTTTTCGGAGGAGCAGCGCCTCCGCCGGATTATTCGAGACTGGGAAGAGCGTTACGATATCTTGTGCGAATTGTTTATGCGGCGAGACGACCACAAGCCAAACCTGAACTGGCACGATGCCAAGGCGGACTTGGAATACCGCCGCAGGGTAAAGGCGGAAGCGCAAGCGAAGATCAAGAAGCGGCTCTTGTGGCTGCAGATCGCTTATACGAAGATCATGAATTTAATCACAAAGAGGGTAAAATGAGTAATTTACTAAACACACGCGAGAAAACCCACGGAAACTACCGCGACAACGCCAACCTTAGCCAAGCCATCAAAGATGTGCTGCGGAGCGGTAAGAACTGGGAGCGCCTGAGCGATGGCCAGAAGGAGGCTCTGGAGATGATCTCAGTCAAGCTGGCGAGGCTCCTGAGTGGCGACAAGGACTTCCGCGATCATTGGGACGACATTGAGGGATATGCCAAGCTCGGCGGACAAACTAGCCCCACCAATTTGCCAACCGTAACTCTAGATTTAACAAAGGCGATGGAAGGATGAGAAAGTTTTGGATGTATGTGGCAGCAACGGTTTTTTTAATATTAACCAGCTACTGGTGCGCTAATGCCCTAAATGATTCGGTTGCATCTAACGCCACAACCATATGGCTTGCAATGTGGTGTCTTTTCAGTGGTATCTTGGGTTTGTTTGCAGGCGTCGGTGCTATCATGGAGCTAGAAAACCATGTGCGTTAAGGGAGCGCCTGAGATGACGGGATATCGTAGCAAGAAGATGATGTCAGATGTTCGTTGGTTGGGGCCGTATGCCCCAGCCGACCGCCATGCCGATGATGTGACGCTGGCTCACGTTGTGGACCTTCGTAAGAAATTGGCAGATGCAGAACGCCACCGAGACAATGCTTTAGAAGGATTAATGGCCCTTAAAAAAGAAAGGGACCAATTTAGGGATGCTTTAATTAATATCCAATTTGAATATAATCGTTGGAAAACTAAGGCATCATCTCACTTTATTGGTTCTATTGCAAAAGAAGCACTAAAAGACATTCCAGATGGGAAACGCGCCCCAACTATTAAGGAGCATCGACCAACAATAGAGGAAAGTTTTAGAATGCGCCAAATAGAATTAGCAGAAAGAGCCGCCAATGCCCCGCGCTGATCGTTTCCCGAAGCACTTCGACCATGCCTTGCGCTGCCGTGAGCAGAACCTTCCCGACACTGCGGACTTCATCCACAAGATTGGGAAGGCTTCCGACGAATATAAACGGGCATTGGTGTTTTGCATTAATGTTATGGAAGAGTATAAATCAGACCTAACACGTCCGAAAAGTGCGCGGCCAAAGGGTGATCTTACGCCATTCATGCTGGGTGCCTTGGACAAAGCCCGTGAGACTTTGAGGGATTATGATCATGACGTGGTTCCAGATTAAAGGCGAACGCCGCGACTTTATGCGCCAGCCATCTATCATTATCGACAACGATATGACAAAAGAAGAAGCAGATCGCATGTTGATCGAGTTGAAATCCGAGATGCCCCTTTGGGACTTCTTTATGGAAGAGCAGGAATTCGTAGATGGAAAAATACAAGAGGGTCTTCGTACCTAACCCAAGCTTTCGGTTTGACCCAACCGAGCTAAATACCCTCGCCGAATCGGTTGTCTATGTCAGCGACCTTCCCATGTTTGACAACCTGATTGGCGATGAAAACATCCATCGCTTCGAACATAAGGTTGCAGAACGGATGGAAGACTTTGACCCGGCAGCCGATATCATCGCCTACTACGGCGACAGCATGATCTTCGCCATTATGGTGATGTACCTATGCGACAACCACGATGGGTTTGACGTGGCGCGATATTCGTCGAAGCTCGGCGGATACGTCATCCGCGAACTGGCCTACGATAAATTCGTGTAATAAAAAAGCCCGGCTTGCACCGGGCTTCTTTTTTATTCTGCGACCTGTGCCGCTGTCGTTGCCGCCTCGACTTGCGGCTTGGCCTGCGAATGAAGCATCGCGATCACTTCCGAAACCTCTTCATAGGCACCCTTCGCAAGGTGCTTTAGGATGGCATTGACGTGCGCCACGGTGAGCTTCAGTTCTACTTCTAAATTGTCCATTAGATACCCCTGTTTGCAATTTCCAACGCCTTGGCGATGGTTGTATCATCCACGTTAAGCAAAGGCTTCGTGCCCTTGCCCTCGTCCTTCTTAATACGATCCACCATGGCAATCAACTGGTCAGCCTTGGCTTTCGCGACACTCGGTGCGCGGCCTCCAGACTGCCGCTGTGCGCGACCGCCAGTCGCTCTGTTGCGGTCTTCAACCGTCTGGCTTGGGTTTGCAAGCATCATCTGCGCCCCAACACTTGATGGAGATAGGCCTTTAGTGCTTGCATCAAGAAGAGCCTTTGTTGCTGCCTCACGAGGGGATGTGAGGATATTTCCAATGCCTTCGCTGAACTCCGGACCAGTTCTCCCAAGCAGTGCTGGGCCAACCTTGTTGGCAGCCTTTACACCAGCAGACAACGCAAGGCCAAAGGCATTTGTACGCGGATCAGGCTCGAAAAATGGAAGCTGTTCCTGATCAATCATTTTTGCACCAATGCTGCTTCTGCCAGCCTGTCTAGCGGCAAGAATTTGCTTGGCGGTGCTTGCGTATGCAGCTTCGCGTTGCGCGGTATTTTGAATAGCATTGACTGCATCTGGACCATGCAGAAGTTCAAGGTTCTGTCTCGTAAAATCAGGCAAACCGCTTTGTGGGTCTGTTGTCATCTTGCTAAGTGCAGCAATGTCATTTGGGGTGCTTTGCAGCTTGTTCTCGACAGATGCCCGTGCGCCAGTTCTAAAGGCCGATGAGACATTTGCGTCTGGGTGCTGAAGCATGGCTTGAACCTGCTCAGGGCGCAAGGCATTCTTGCCACCCGCAAGCATATTTGCACCCATTTCATTGGCGTCAAGCATGTCGAAGATATTTGAATATTTTCCCATCAAATCTCCGTACCCGTCTACTTGATTGAATAAGGTATTATTCAAAGATTTGCGGACAGTAGAGATTGCATGATCGCTAGATGAAATGCTGCCAGCGTTGATGCCAGCCTCCGGATCGCCGACGTTGACCATGCGGTCAAGCGCCTTCTTCACTTCATTCAACTTTGTTGGGTCAGAGACATAGGTAGGAGGCTTGTACTCTTGCGGTGGGCTAGTCGTGTAGATGCCGCCCTTTGTAGGGGTCTCGGAGCGCGTTCCTGCGATGAATGGCTGGCCGTTATCTTCCACCAACATTCTGCGGGTCGAATTCAACGCTCGTTCAAGCGGGGAATTTGGTGGTGCTTTTTGAAGAAGCGAATCAATCTGTGCGACCACGCCGGACGAATCGACCGGACCGGATTTCTGTAAAACGTCTTCAAGTTGTGGACCGAGAAGTTTTTTTGCCTGCTGAAGACCTTGATCGACAGCAACATCATTTTGCGACAGAGGGCCAAAATTCGCATCAAGATCGGCTTTGACACGCGCCCCAGACTGAGACGCATGCGTATTCAAGCTTTGCTCAATGACATCGGCAGCCTCAGAGTTCGGCTGTGTCTGCATGATACGGGTTGCGGCACCCGTGAAGTTAGGATCATGCAAAAGCATGTCTTGCGGGTTTGCGCCTGCCGTGCTCATGCCCGGCTTGATGCCCATTTCTGGAGCAGCGCTGGTAAATACCTTTTGTGAGGCCGAAGGCGTACCAGCAAATACTTCTGGTGTAGGGGACGGGAATAACCCTTTAACGGCACCGGCAGTGAGGCCGCTGATAGCAGCATCCATTCCCACTTGGCTTGGGTTTAGTTGTTGTTTAGCACCAGCCCAATTGGAAATGAAGTTTCCACCGGCAGAATTGACGGCTCCAGCAGCGCCTTGAGCAGCCATGACGGCTGGGATAGAGGCAACAGCGGCAGGAGCAACAAACTCAGCAGCCGCTGCGGCTGGAATGCCCATAGCGCCACGAGCGACGACGTTGGAAAACATCTGCGCATTGGCTTTGTCGGGTCGATTGATGTGGTATGTGCCATCCGGCGTCTCAACCAGCGGGTTGCCGTACCGATCATTGCGGAACTTAGCATTGGGCATGTTGGCCGCAATGATGTTCTTTGTGGCTTCGTCCGATTCGGCAAAAGGAAGACCCGCCATCATCTTAAGGGTTCCCACTGGGGAGCTTGCCTTTAGTGGCATTTCCGCAATGGTTGGGTAATCCTCATACTTCTTCGGGACCGGCGTTTTAACGGTCGTGGTCGAACCAATCGCCGCACCGCTGGCTGGGTCAATGTCTGGAACTTCTGTCGTGGTGTATTCCGGCTCTTTAGGAGGAGGATTATAATCAACAGTATGCGATGCAGGTGCAGGAGATTGATTATTAGAATAACTAACGCTTGCCATGATTAACCTCCGTATTGCAGGCCGGGAGCGGCGAGATGGGTGCGGTACGCATCCCGTGGGTCAACCTTTTTCAAGTCAAAGTTAGCCTTGCGTGAATTTTTATCATGCTTGACACCAACCGCAGTAAACATATCACCCGGCTTCAAACCTTCATCGATTGCAATTTGCCGGATTGCTTCGCTAGAATCATTAGTGGAAGCTTTATCTGGAACAACATAGACAACGCCTTCTGTAAGTCGTTCAGACGCTGGCAAATCCTGCCCCTTGAAATTACCCAAGAGGCGATCAGCGGAATCTTCAAACATGGATGATGGATGCAGCGCCTTCCAACGGTCGAGATATGAGCCAAAGTTTGAAACGCCCTGCGTCTGCTGATCCTGCTTCCAGTCGTGATAGAGTTGCTGCTGCCACAAGAACCCGGCAAGACGCGTTTGCGCAAGGCTGTGGGACGTGTCAACGGGCGCGTCAATGTTGGGCGAACCCTTTTCAGCAATTGTGCCAAACTCAGACTGTGTGGGCTTCGAGAATGCTGCATTAGAAGTTGAAATGGCACTATCCAGTGCGGCCTTTGTTGCCGTGTAAGCGGCAGCATCATCCTGCTGGTTTTCCACCATATCAGCCGCCGATCCAAGGCCAAGACCACGGAGCATATTTGAGTATTCCGCCTTGGTCATGTTCAGGCCCTTCGATTCAAGTTGCTGCGCTGCCGTCGCAAACTTGATGATCGAAGAAATACCAGTCTGGGTTCCTTGCGCTGCTGTTTCAAAGTCCTGTTGAGTACCGGCCTGTGCAGCCTTTTGAGCCATTACACGAGCATCGCCATTCTCGATAGGTAGAGCGTTTGGTGGATACGTGTCTGGATAGAACCCACCCGTCGAGTGAAACCCAACATCACGGGATTCCGGCGGTGCCGAAATAATTTTGCCGGTATTTGGATCGAGCTGCCCCCGTGGCGTGGTTTCATCAATCGGCGCTGATGGCGCGTCCTTTGGATGCTGATAGCCCGGACGGATGACATACCGCGATCCAAGAGGGGTCGCTTGTGGCGTATTCATTAATTCGGCAGCGCGATTTTGCATGTCATTTGCGCGGCTTTCCAGAAGTTCTTGTTGATCTTTGTTAACACCAACAAAGGTCTGCGCCTGCTCACGAAGTGTCTGCGCGTTCTGCATCAGCCAATTATAATCCGTCCGATGCGCAGCGATGTCGGGATCGCTGTTCGCCGTGGGCGGTGATTGCGAGGCTGTGGTAGCAGCAGGAGCTTGCGTGGCTGTGCCAGCAGATGGCTGCGTTGTCGTAGCTGCAGGAGGCACCACGCCGCCAGCCGGAGGAGCTCCGAGCGCAACCGATGAAGCGCCGCCTACACCGCCCCCACTGGTTACCTGCCCCGCAATGCCACTCATGATGGAATTGTATTGTTCAGGGGATACTTCTTCGCCAGTAAGCTTATTGCGATAGATTTTTTGACCCGTTGCATTAAGCGCCGGAATGAAATTCCCTTGATAATACTTAAGAACTTCAAGGTTTTTCGCTTGCACCTCAGCATTTGCCCTAAGGCCTTCGATGCCCACCCGCTGACGTTCAATGCCCTGCTGCTGCAGACCCTTGTAGGTATCTGCGCCGCCGCCAATGCCCTGCAAGATCGCAGCACCGAGATAGCGGCTATTAGAGCCAGCCATTGTGCCAAGGCCCGATAGAATGGACAAAAGCATATTTGGGTCTTGTGCCTGCTTTGAAATAAAATCGCCAATTCCGCCTTTGGCAGGAGCAGAATTATCCCCTGCCACAACGCCACCGGCAGGCTGCGCACTTGGCTTAGGTTCGCCAAATAAGCCCTGTTCACGGGCCACGGTCCAAGGGTGGGCACCGCTTTCTTTAATGTAACCGGCTGCATCGCGCATTTGCAGAAGCTGTGTCCCCGGAGCATTCATCCATGCGATCTTTTGCTCCGGCGTACCGTTTTTAATTTCGTCCGGCGCATATTTTGCAATGACTTCTTCACCACGGCCAGCATTTGGGTACTGCCCCGAAGCTCCGGCAATGTGATTTTGCATCACACCAGCCGATGAACTGTCATCACCCGAATGCGGGACAAACCCGCTTTCCCCGCCAATGAGCTTGACGAATTGACCCGGGTCTATGCCTTTTTCTTTGGCGATTTGCTCTGCTTGTGCCTTGTAATAATTTGGATTGTTTGGCAGTTGCGGACCGGTGTCGCCAACAACATTATCGCCCTGTTCGCTGCCACCGCCAACGATATTACCTTCGCTTCCGTCGTGATGCTCACGAGGCACAACGCCACCGTCCTTCAGCGCAAGAGTAAAAGGCCCAAGCGATGAAAGGAAGCTGCCGAGGCCACTTGCCGCCGCTCCGACGCCAGAACCAATGGTAGAAGCCATCGTTCCAAGGCCAGAAATTTCGCCGGGGATTGCTGCAATCTTGCTAAGGTCACCCAACGTGCTCGATGACTGCCCCGTAGGGTTTTGAGCCGTCATAAGGCCATGCTGGCCTTTGTCTTTTTCGGTGTCCGAAACCACCTTTGACATCGGATCGTCCGTTTGATATGGATCGACACTGCCGCCGTCTGCATAACCGACAACGCCGCCGTGGGCCTGCCCTTGTGGCAAATACTGCTTTAAAAGATCGCCAAGGCCATACATTCCGGTTGAAGGCTGCGCAGCGACTGCGGCTTGCGCAGCGGTGTCGCCACTGGCTGGAATAGCCGCCTTGGCAGCAGTAGCAGGATGGCCAATAATATCTTGACCGTATCCATAGGCCTTCTTGACCGTGTCAGCACCGCTTGTGGCCTGCTGCAAGTCACCCATAAGCGTATCGCCATGCTGGCCTGATGCTGCGCTTGCAACGCCGAGATGCGGGACAGCAAGGGAGGCCGAAGGGACATAGCTTTTACCGCCCGGAGTTCCGCCAGCTTGGCCGCCGTAAATGCCGCCTTGCTGGAACGGCGCATACGATTCTTTCTGAGCAGCCAGAATAGCTGATAGATCATACGGCGATACGACATCGCCGCCGTTAAAATAACCTTCTGCAGCATGCTGCGGGGCTACGACGCCGCCCTCAGAATTTGTGGCACCGCCAAATGCCCGATGCACCGGCTCCGAAGCCTTGTCGTAATCGACGGTCTTGTAGCCATGCGATTCGCCAACAGCCTCTGGATGAACCTTTTCGACGTCCTGAGCCATGTAGCCAATATGCGTCTGCTCGGTTGGGTCGCCCTTGTACTTGAAGTTGTAGATTGGCAGGCCGTTCTTGGCCGTACCAACCTGCTTGATGTCTTCCTTAAGCCGTGCATCCGAGAAGAACGACTGCGGTGCCGTCGTAGTCGTGGTCGAGCCAGACAGTGCGCCGGTGCCTTCCGCGATGTTTGCAAGGAACTGGGCCACTTGGAATGGATAGGCCTGCTGCTGCTGGAACTGGTTGTACAGTGCCGACTGTCCGGCCTGCGTTGTCTGCTGGCCCA
>Ga0214206_1000426_pt1 | contig 11663 bp, 11 predicted proteins | sample TroBogEpilimnion_26_FD_153044 | JGI IMG/M metagenome (GOLD analysis project Ga0214206, IMG submission 153044) | Freshwater microbial communities from Trout Bog Lake, WI - 07JUL2009 epilimnion | ecosystem: Environmental > Aquatic > Freshwater > Lake > Epilimnion/Euphotic zone | place: Trout Bog...
TGCTTGTGGTGGACGTCGCGCACGTGGCGGAGCCAGTTGTCGACCAAGCCGACCTTGCGACGCTCAAGCGAAGCCTGCACGCCGCCGCAACCGTAATGTCCGCAGACGATGACGTGCTCGACCTTGAGCACTTCGACCGCGTATTGCAGGACGGAGAGGCAGTTGAGGTCCGTGTGCACGACGACGTTGGCTACGTTGCGATGCACGAAGAGTTCGCCAGGAAGGAGGCCGACGATCTCGTTGGCCGGGACGCGGCTGTCAGAACAGCCGATCCAGAGGTAGCGCGGATTCTGCTGCTTGGAGAGCGTCTCGAAGAAGGAGGGGTCGCGGCGACGGACGCCTTCTGACCAATCGCGGTTCTGGCCGAACAGATTTTCGATGGAAGACATCGAGGGCACTTTGATTGGGCATAAACGGGTGGCCGCAAGCGAATAGCCCGGGCTTCTGGCATGATGCCTGGGGGAATACCCGGCAGACATAGCCTCTCAGCTGACCTCGACCAGCCGGCCCGACGCGCAGCCCAAAAGGCCGACCATGGTCATGAGGAACGAAAAGACGGGCTTTTCTTGGCTTTTTCCGCATCCGGCGGCACCTCTTTCATCAGCTGCCCTGACAGGGATTGAAACTCCCGGCGACGCGTGGTGTATTATCCATAACATGAAGACCAGCCTGTTCGCCCTCCTCGCGGCCACCGCCCTCGTTTCGGCCGCCAATACCACCACCAAAGGTGGCACGGCCAAGACTCCGTCCCAGAACCCGACCTCGAGCACCGGCACCGTCGTCCTCGATCAGCCCGCGGCGACGACTCCCGCGAAGAAGTCGAAGAAGGATGCCGACGCCGCGGCCGCCGAACCGACCTCGCTCGTCGGCGACACCGTCGACGCCGCCACGCAGATCGCCCTCGACGCCGCCAAGGCCGCGCAGGCCGAAGCCGACAAGCTCGCCGCCATCGGCACCGACAAGGTCGCTTCCCCTTCGAACGCCAAGCTGGCCGAGACCGCCGTCGTCGCCGGAGCCACCGCCGCCAAGGAACTGAAGAAAGCCAAGAAGGACGCCGACGCCCAGAAGACCGAGGAGCCGAAGGCCGACGCCCCGGCGCCTGCCGCAGATGCGCCCAAGCCGGCAACTAAGCCGACCTCGAAGAAGGCCTCGAAGGATACGACCGCCCAATAAGCGTTCCGCCTTCGTCGAAAGAGCCCCGGATGACGGGGCTTTTTCATAACCGGACGCCGAGGTTGAAACTTCCCTTCCCTTTCGCTGTATCAGTCTCAACCCCATGAAGCCTTCCCTGCTCGCCCTTCTGCTCATCGCCGGCCTGGCCGTCGCCGCGGAACCCGCCAAGGACGTCCCCGCTACGCCGGAGCCCAAGCCCTTCTACGACCCCAACGCGCCCGCCCCGACGGTCGACCCGACCAAGCCCGTGCCTGAGCCGTCGGTCGACGCTCCGGCGAAAGCCAAGCCAGGCGCGCCCGAACGCAAGAAGAAGGGGAAGCAGTAAACCGCGGCCACCGCGGCCAAGAAAAGGCCCCGGCGCTCGCAAGAGGCCGGGGTCTTCGTTTGCCGGAAGCAGGTCAGGTCAGTCGACCAGGACCTCGCGCGGGCTCGAGCCGTTCTCGGGGCCGACGTAGCCCTTGTCGTGGAGGATGTCCATGATGCGGGCCGCGCGATTGTAGCCGAGCTTGAGGCGACGCTGCAGCAGCGAGACCGAGGCGCGGCGCGTCTCCTTGATGATGGCCCAGCTCTGCGCCACCAACGGGTCTTCGCCTTCCTCACCCTCTTCGCCGGCTTCGCCGCCTTCGGCGCCGTCCTTGATGGCCTTGATGACGTCCTGGGCGAACTCGGGCTTGCCGTTCTTCTCGGCGAGGAATTCCACGATCGCGGCGACTTCCTGCTCACCGACGAAGGCGCCCTGCACGCGGTTGAGCGTGGCGCTGCCCGGAGGCACGAAGAGCATGTCGCCGCGGCCGACGAGCGTCTCGGCGCCGCCGCGGTCGAGGATGGTGCGGGAGTCGATCTGCGAGGAGACCTTGAAACCGATGCGCGTCGGCAGGTTGGCCTTGATGAGGCCGGTGATGACGTCCGTCGACGGGCGCTGCGTGGCGAGCACGAGGTGGATGCCGGCGGCGCGGGCCAGCTGGGCGATGCGCGCGACCGACGTCTCGATGTCCTGCGCGGCGACCATCATGAGGTCCGCCATCTCGTCGATGATGCAGACGATGTAAGGCAGCTTCTCGGTCGGAACGCGGATGCCGTCGTCGATGACCGTCTCCGCGGCCTCGGCCGCGGCGGCCTGCTCCTCGGGGCTGAGCGCGAGCTCTTCCTGCTTGGGCGCGCCGGCCTCCTTGGCGATCTTGGCGTTGAATCCGGTGATGTTCTTCACGCCGCACTTGGCGAAGATCTTGTAGCGCTGCGACATCTCCGCGATGAGCCACTTGAGGGCGGCGGGCACGCGCTTGGGGTCGGTCTCGACCGGGATCAGGAGGTGCGGCAGGTTGTTGTAGATCTGCAGCTCGACGACCTTGGGGTCGACCATGATGAAGCGCAGGTCCTGCGGCGTGCAGCGGTAGAGGAGCGAGACGATGATCGCGTTGATGCAGACGGATTTGCCCTGACCGGTGGCCCCGGCGATGAGCGCGTGCGGCATCTTCGCGAGGTCCTGGATGACGGGCTTGTTGGTGACGCTGTCCACGCCGAGCACGACGGGCAGCTCCATGGCGGTCTCGGCCCAGGCCTTGGACTCGATGATCTCGCGGAGGAGGACGTCCTTGCGGCTCTTGTTCGGGATCTCGATGCCGACGGTGCCCTTGCCCGGCACGGGGGCCAGGATGCGCACGGCCTCGGCCTCGAGGTTCATAGCGATGTTGTTCGAGAGATTGGAGATCTTCTCGACGCGCACGCCGGGGGCGGGCTTGATCTCATAGCGGGTGATCGACGGGCCCTGCTGGATGCCGACGTCGACGCCGTTGGCGGGGTCGACGGGGACGCAGTCGACCTTGAACTGCTTCAACGTCTCGATGAGGTCGGCGGCGCGCTTGCGGAAATCCTCGGGCGCGGCCTTTGAACCGGCGGCCGGCTCGTTGAGCATCTTGATCTCGGGGAAGACGTAGTCGCCGCGCTTCTTGATGACCTGGCTGGCGCGCGCCTTCTCGATCTTATCGGGCTGGACGACGAGCACCTTGCCGGCGCTGGGGCCGAGCGGCTCGGGCTGCTTGCGCGCCGGCTTGGCCTCGGCCTCTTCGTCATCCTCTTCCGCCTCGGCGACGGGCTTCGGCTTCTCGGGCTTCTTGTCCTTGGCCTCGGTATCGGAAGAGATGGTGACGTTATCGGAGTCGACGAGGTCGGGGCCGACGTCTTCATCCTCCTCGGGGCCTTCGTGCGGGATGTCGACGATGACCGGGGCGGCCTTCGTGGCCGGCTTGGCGGACTCCTTCGGCTGGGGCACCGCGATGGCGGCGCCGACGACTTCCTGCTGCTTGCGACGCAGCTCGGCGGCGGCGGCGTCACGTCGACGTTGTTCTTCCGCGGCCCTGACGGCGGCGGCCTTGCGGTCGGCGTTCCACGCGCCGAGTCCGTCGCGCATCTCGGCGATCCAGGAGGAGAGCGTGGCCTTCGGGTCGTCGGCGAGCGCGCCGAGGAGGCAGAAACCGTAAGGGAAGACGAGGATCCAGGAGCCGTAGTCGCCAAGCACCGGATGGAAGACCGAGACGTAGAGCACGCCGCCGAGGACGCCACCGGCGCCCTTGGGGTCGAACGAGGCGGCGGCATCCGTGGACGCGCCGAGCCAGAGGGTGAGGATGGGAGCGAAGAGCACCACGCACAGCACCATCAGCGTGACCTTGACCGGCCAGAGCGTGTGCGCGCGCTGATTGAGCGCGAACCAGGCGGCCGCCAGGACGAAGAACGGGACGAAGAACCCGGCGTAGCCGAAGAGGTTGAAGAAGAGGACGGCGACGCTGGCGCCGAGGACGCCGCAGTAGTTGCCGGCGGTCTTGAGGGTGGTGTCTTCCGACGGCCACCAGCTCGCCTCGTTGCTGGTGTGCGTGATCATCGCGACGAGCAGGAAGACTCCGACGAGGGCGAGCACCGCGGCGAGGAGGGGTTTGCTCTCGCTGGCCGGGCGGGCGAGCGTGGTCGAGCGTTTGCGGGCGGGGGCGGGCATGATTATTCTCCGAAGAGGGTTCCCTGCGAGGCGGCGTCCGCGGCGCCGGGAGGCGCGGGGTCGGCGTGCAGATGGCGGGGCGGACGCGTGACGCGGGCCGCGAGGGCGCGCGTGCGTTCCTGCGCGAGGCGTTCGACCATGCCGGCGAGGGCGTGGCGGATCCACTTGGGCGTGAAGGAGGCGGCGGAATAATCGCACGGGCCGTAGCCGTGCACGCGGCCGGCCTGCAGGAGCGCGTCGTTCTGCGCGAACTCGGCCTCGCTCTCGGGCACGTAGACCGCGAAGGCCTTGCCGCCGTTCTTGCGGAGCAGGGAGAAGACCGGGACGTCGCTCGGGCCGTCGGCGACGTAGATCATGTTCTCGAACGGCACGCGGCGGTCCTCGGGGCGCACGACGGCGTTGACGTCGATGTCGGCGTTCTTGTTCGAGCCTTTGTTGATCTCGAAGAGGAAGCGGGTCTTGATGGTGTTGTCGACCATCGCGGCGACCTGGGTGATCTCGGTGGGCAGGTCCAGGGAGAGCTCGTCCTGCTTGGTGAAGTGGGGCGGGAGCGGGTGCTCGAGGAACTCGCAGCCGTAGACGCCGTCGCAATGGGCGGCGAGCGAGGTGCCGCGGATCATCTCGGCGAGGCCGGTGCTGATGACGTAATGCTCGAGGACGACCTCGACGTTATGCTTCCGCCCGAGCTCGCGGACGTGCTCCTTCAGGGCCGGGAAGAACTGCGGGAGGCCCGGGCAGAGCGCGATCTCGGCGCCCAGCTCGCGGAGGCGGGCGTTGGTCAGCCCCTTCATCAGGCCCGACTTCACGTAGCTGAGGAGGTGGTTGAGGTAGACGGAGTCCTTGGGCGTGCGGATGCCCTTGCGGGCGTAAAGCGCCGGAAGCTGGTTGGTTTCCTTCCAGAACTGCTCCTCATCGACCCCGAAGGCCTTGAAGAGCGGGGTCTGCATGTAGCCCGGGCAGAGGGTCTTGTCGAAGTCCCACACACAGGTGAGGACGTGGGTGCCGCGGAGCGCGGGTTCCTTGGGCTGCATGTCGGTCGGAAAAGGGATGAAGGTCGGGCTTGCGGAGGGGGGCCTGCCGCACTCCATTGAATAACGAACGGACGACTCCTGTCCAAGCCCGATTAACCTCCCTTACCGATGTCCGCCAGCCCCCTCCGTCCCGACCTGACCGGCTTCCGCCGCCGCCTGGCCGAACTCGAGGGGCTGCTGGCCGACCCCGCGACCTTCGCCGACAACCGCCGGGCCGCCGCCCTCGGCGCCGAGCTCCGCTTCACGTCCAAGGCGGTCAAGGCCGACGACGTCCTGACGGGCCTGGAAAAGGAGCTCGCGGAGGCCCGCAGCCTGTCCGGCGAGGCCGATCCGGAGATCCGCGCGATGGCCGGGGAAGAGGTCGCCCGCCTGGCACCGGCCGTCGAGACGGCCCGCGAACTGCTCATCCGGGCCATCATCCCCCCGAATCCGGATGATTCTCGTAATGCTCTTGTAGAAATCCGCGCCGGCACGGGCGGCGAGGAGGCCTCCCTCTTCGCGGCCGAGCTCCTCCGGGCCTACACCCGTTTCGCCGAGAAGAAGGGGTGGAAGCACGAGCTGATGTCCCTCTCGCATTCCGACCTCGGCGGCGTCCGCGACGCGGTCCTGCTGGTCGAAGGCGAGGGCGCCACCGCCCTGCTCCGCCACGAGGCGGGCGTCCACCGCGTCCAGCGCGTCCCGGCCACCGAGGCCTCGGGCCGCGTCCACACCTCCGCCGCCACGGTCGCGGTCCTCCCCGAGGCCGAGGAGGCCGAGGTCGTCCTGAAGCCGGAGGACCTCGACATGTCCGTCGCCCGCGCGAGCGGCGCCGGCGGCCAGCACGTCAACAAGACGGAGTCCGCGGTGCAGATCATCCACAAGCCGACGGGGCTGATGGTCTACTGCGCCGACGAACGCTCCCAGCTGCGCAACCGCATGAAGGCCCTCCGCGTGCTGCGCTCGCGCCTCCTCGACATGACGCGCGCCAAGGAACGCGAAGCCCGCGCCGACGCCCGCAAGACGCAGGTGGGTTCGGGCGACCGCTCCGAACGCATCCGCACCTACAACTTCCCGCAGAACCGCATCACGGACCATCGTATCGACCTCACGGTCCACGGCATCGAGCAGGTGCTCGAGGGCAATCTCGACCAGCTGGTGGACGCGCTCTTCGAGGCCGACCTGCGCGAACGCGCCGAAGCGATCACTCGGCCGACAGCCTGAGCAAGGCGTCGCCGTCGCGCACGCGCATCTCGCCGGTCGCGACGTCGCCGTCGTCGAGCCAATGGTCGACGGCCCCGAGGACGCGCCGGAACGCGCGGTCGGGTTCGGCCGGCGTGAACACGATCGCCGGACCTCCGGCCGCGGGCTTCGCGACGAAGCTCCACTTGCCGGCGAGGTCGCACTTGCCCAAGGCGTCGTTGAGAAGGTCGAAGCTGAAGCCGCCGAACTGGTCGCCCGGGGCGTTCAGGTCGAAATCCTTGGGCCAGGCGCCCTTCTCGACCTGATACTGGAGCAGGATGACGCGCGCCTGGACGAACACCTTGCTGACGGAGTTGGCCTTGCGATAGTCGAGCACGACGAACACCAGCGCGACGGCGAGGCCGATCAGCAGGCCCACGAAGCCGCGCCTCAGCGCCGTCGCCCAAAGGGGCCGGAGCGGGGCGCGGACGGCCTCGGGCTTCGGGGAGTTCTCTTCGGCGGACATCTGGGCGGAGGATGCCGACCCGGCCCTCGCCATCAAGCCCGGAGGAGATGCGTTTGTTCCTTGGAGGGAAGCCGCTTACCGCCTTGATAGGGGCATGGACGCGGACCACCTCCAACGCTTCGCCGGCATCGGCCGTCTCTACGGACGCGCCGGCATGGAACGCCTCGCCCGTTCGTCCTTCCTCGTCGTCGGTCTCGGCGGCGTCGGCTCCTGGACCGTCGAGGCCCTCGCCCGCTCCGGCGTCGGCCACCTCGCGATGGTCGACGGCGACGCGGTCTGCGTCTCGAACACGAACCGGCAGCTGCACGCGGTCGCGGGCAACGACGGCAAGCCGAAGACGGAGGCGATGGCCGAACGTGCCCGCTCGATCCACCCGAAGATCCGCACGACGCTCCACCAGCGTTTCCTTTCGCGGTTCAACCCGCACGAGGTGCTGGCCGACTTCGACGGCGTGGTGATCGACGCGATGGACGCGCTCTCGCCGAAATGCGGCCTGATCGCCGAAGCGGTGAAACGCAAGCTGCCCGTGGTCACGGTCGGCGGCTGCGCCGGACGCCTGGACGGCACGCGGATCAAGATCACCGACCTCCGCGACTCCCGCGACGACCCGCTGATGATGCTGGTCCGCAAACGCCTCCGCCAGAACTTCGACTTCCCGCGCGGCAAGGCGCCCTTCGGCGTCTCGTGCGTCTGGTCCGACGAACCCTTCACGCAGCCGGCGGATTGCGAAGGCCTGCCGGGCGGCGAGATCCCCGAAGGCGAAGACCTGCGTCCGAACTGCGAGTGGGGCTACGGCACGGCGGCGCATGTGGCCGGCGCGTTCGGCCTCGCGGCCGCCGGCGAGGCGCTCCGCCTCTCGCTGCTACGCGCCGAATAGGCGCGCGAAGTTCGCGCAGGTCAGCGCGGCGGAGGCTTCGGGCGTCACGCCCAGGGTCTTCGCGAGTTCCGCGTTGTTGCGCACGAGATTGGACGGGTGGTTCTGCTCGGTGCCGTCGGCGGCCGGGGCGAGTTCGCGCAGGCGGAACTCCGGCGCGGGGCACAGAGCAGGGGCGTCGGTCTCGACGAGGATGCGTTCGCGCGGGATCGCGCCGGCGAACTGGACGCGCAAGTCGGCCTTACGCGGGATGAGGTGATGCGCGCTGAAGGAAAAATAGGCGCCCAGTTTAGCGAGTTCGGGCACGAGCTCGACGGGGCCGTTCCAGCTATGCAGGAGGAAGCCGCGTCGCGGGAGCGCGGCCGCGCGGAGGATGTCCATCAGCGGGCCGATGGCCTTGACGCAGTGGATGGTCAGCGCGCGGTCGAGCTCGACGGCGAGCGCGAGCTGCGTACGGAAGGCCTTCTCCTGCGCGACGGGATCGAAGTCCTTCACCCAGCGGTCGAGCCCCATCTCTCCGACGCCGGCCGCCGGATGCGCGACGAGATAAGTCCGCAAGGTCTCCGCCCAGCCTTCCGGCACGGTCGGCACATCCCACGGGTGCAGGCCGAACGAGACGCGGTTACGCGGGTCGCGCCGACCGAGCGCGGCGACGTCTTCCCAGTCGGCCGGCGCGCTGCCGTTGATCATCGCCTGGCCCACGCCGTCCGCCCGGGCCTGCTCGACCGCGGCGTAAGGCACCTCGGCGAACTGGTAATGGCAATGGGCGTCGCGGAGTTCCATCAGGCGGAGCGGATGCTGGCCGCCGGACCTACGGCCACAACGACGAACCACCTTGCCCTGCCGCCCCGCCGTCCCCTATCTCCGTGGCAGGATGAAGACGCCGCCCTTGCCCACCGAAGCGCTGATGACCGTCACCGGCCTGCCCTACCCGCTCAAGGCGAAGGGCAAGGTCCGTGAAGTCTTCGACCTGGGCTCGCATTACCTGATCGTGGCGACCGACCGCCTCTCGGCCTTCGACGTCGTGATGCCCAACGGCGTCCCCGGCAAAGGCATCCTGCTCACCCAGATCAGCCTCTGGTGGTTCGACCAGGCCCGCCTCGTCTTCCCGACGCACCTCGTACCCGACCACGCCAACGCGCTGGCCAAGGCCCTCCACGGCCACGAGCACCTGATCCCGCGCTCGATGCTCGTGCGCAAGCTCAAGCCCCTCCCGGTCGAAGCGGTCGTCCGCGGCTACCTCGCCGGCTCGGGCTTCAAGGAATACCAGAAGACCGGTGGCATCCTCGACCACCCGCTCCCGGCCGGCCTGCTCGACGGCTCGAAGCTGCCGCAGCCGATCTTCACCCCTTCCACCAAGGCCGCCGAAGGCCACGACGAAGCGATCACCCGCGCCCGCTGCGGCGAGATCCTCGGCGAGAAGGTCTTCCGCACCGTGCAGGAGACCTCGATCGCGCTCTACCGCATGGGCGCCGAACGCGCCGCCAAGGCCGGTGTCATCCTGGCCGACACGAAGTTCGAGTTCGGCAGCGCCCCCGACGGTTCGCTCGTCCTCATCGACGAAGTCCTGACGCCCGACTCCTCCCGCTACTGGCCTGCCGCCACCTGGCAGCCCGGCCGCGCCCAGCCTTCCTACGACAAGCAGTTCGTCCGCGACTGGCTCGAAGCACAGCCGTGGAACAAGACCGCGCCGGGCCCGACCCTGCCGGCCGACGTCGTGCAGAAGACGCAGGCGCTCTACGCGGAGTGCCTCGAGCGCCTCACGGCCTGAGATAAAAGAGGCCCGGAGGGCCAGAGACGGCTCATGAGTTGAATGGTTGAACCGTTGGCCGGTTGGCCAGGGATACCAGAAAGAGAGGGCTGCACGTGGTACTGCACCTGCCTGACATGCCGGGGAACTGCGGTCGACAGGTAGGGTCGGATAAGTTACCCAAACGACCATGCAGCCGACCCCGCTCCTCGCCCTCCTCCTTGCCGCCGTCGCGTCCGCCGCGCCGGAACCGAAGTTCCGCGCCCAGGAGATCGACAAGATCGAGATCGGCTACGGCCTCGCGATCGCCGACGTCGACGGCGACGGCAAGCCGGACATCATCTTGGCCGACAAGACCACCGTGCAGTGGTACCACAACCCGGACTGGAAGAAGCACGTCATCGCCGAGAACCTCACCAAGGAAGACAACGTGTGCGTCGCCGCGCGCGACATCGACGGCTCGGGTAAGTGCTCCATCGCCATCGGCGCCGGCTGGAATCCCGGCGACACGGTGAAGAGCGGCGCGGTCTTCTACCTGATCCCTCCGACCGACCGCACCCAGAAGTGGGAAGCGGTGAAGCTGCACCACGAACCGACGACCCACCGCATGCAGTGGGTCGAAGTCGCCAAGGGCCGCTGGGACCTCGTCGTCCAGCCCCTCCACGGCCTCGGCAACAAGGCCGGCGCGGGCGCGGGCGCCAAGCTCATCGCCTACGAGAAACCCGCCAACCCGAAGGACGAGTGGAAGATGCATGTGATCAACGACGTCGGCCACATGACGCATAACCTCCAGCCGGTCCGCTGGGACAAGGCCGACGGCCAGCAGGTCGTCTCCGGCTCCAAGGAAGGCCTTTGGTTCAACGCCCCGAAGGACGGCGGCTGGACCGCGACCCAGCTGACCCACGTCGCCGTCGGCGAAGTCCGCGACGGCAAGCTGCCGAACGGCCAGACGTTCCTCGCGACCGTCGAACCGATGCACGGCACGGCTTCCGCGGTCTACCTACGCGACGCTTCCGGCGCCTGGCAGCGCAACCAGGTCCTCGATGGCTTCAAGGAAGGCCACGCGGTCGCCTGCGCCGACTTCCTCGGCACCGGCTCGGATCAGGTCATGGTCGGCTGGCGCGGCACCGACCCCGGCATCCGCCTGCTCACCCCGCTCGATGACGCCGGCAAGGCCTGGCGGACGAGCGTGGTCTCGACCAAGGAGATCGCCGTCGAAGACTTCAAGGCCGCCGACCTCGACGGCGACGGCAAGCCCGACCTCATCGTCGCCGGCCGTCAGACCAAGAACCTCATGATCTTCTGGAACGCCCGATGAGCGAAGCCCCCCGCCTCAAGCAAAACTGCCTCTCCTGCGATCACCCCGAGCTGCTGGTCGGGCTCGCCGGGGCGGGGCATGCCGTATCGGCTCGTTTCATCGCCCTCCTCGATCGCGCCGCGATTCGCGGCTTCTGGACGGGGGCTAGGTATGAATCGCACTGCTTGGTGTGCCCGAACTGCGGGCATGTCGAAACAGTGCTCAAGCCCCAAGACCTCGCTGTGCTCCGGGAGAAACTCGGACTGGATACGAAAAAGCCCTCGTGAGAGGGCTTTCTGCTTTCAGGAAATAGTCCGACTAGGATTTGAACCTAGACAAGGAGAATCAGAATCTCCTGTGCTACCATTACACCATCGGACTGTCCTGAGTCGTCTGACGATGGGACTCCCCAGCGGTTCGTCAAAAAGAAAGGAGTGCGAAAAAACGGCGGAAACACGCAAGGGATAGGGGTAGGGGTGGGGGTAGGGGTAGGCAAAGGCCGTCAGGTGATAGGCATTAGAGGTGAGCCCTTGGCACGAGGAACGAGCATCCGCCTGCTTGCGGGATGGAAATCGCCAGCCTCTCAAACTTCGTGACGTGGCAGAAATCCGTCCAGCTCGCCGCCGACGTGATCAAGCTCACGCAGCGAACCTCGCTGAGCCGTCATCTCTGGGCGTGCGACCAACTACGGCGGGCCGCGCTTTCCATCCCGAGCAATATCGCCGAAGGTTATGAACGCAGGGCGGAGAAAGACACCGAGCGGTTCTACCTCATCGCCAAAGGCTCCTGCGCCGAAGTCCTCACGCAACTTCAAGTCGCGCAGCTCGCCGACCTGTTAAGCCCACAGGAAGCGGCACCGCTCCAGTCG
>Ga0214206_1000427_pt1 | contig 11642 bp, 16 predicted proteins | sample TroBogEpilimnion_26_FD_153044 | JGI IMG/M metagenome (GOLD analysis project Ga0214206, IMG submission 153044) | Freshwater microbial communities from Trout Bog Lake, WI - 07JUL2009 epilimnion | ecosystem: Environmental > Aquatic > Freshwater > Lake > Epilimnion/Euphotic zone | place: Trout Bog...
GGCAGAAGAACAAGCGGCCATGGAGAAACTGCGCCTTATACCGATATTGCCAGTAAAGATGGTTATGAGTTTAAGCCACATCCAGTATTTAGAAGCCGTCAAAATGCGGAAGAATATTGTGCTAAATGGAAAAAAGAACATTACATTGCTCCGTCAATAACTGAATTAGATTTGATTTAAGAAAGGCACAATAGAAATGACAGAAATGTTAGAACTTGAAAACGCACACCTTGTCAGCCGTAGTGTATTGGTTTTAGACCATCCATCTTATTATTACCCAATGATAAAGACGCAATACGGATGGTCAGACGGAAAGACAACAGTTTGGAATGATGAGTTGGAATGGAGAAAGGCGCAAGAGAAATGAGAGAAAAATACGGAATAGTCCACCACGACTCGCCTGTCATGGAATTAACAACCATGATTGGATGCCCTTTGATGTGTACCTTTTGTCCGCAAGACAACCTACGGGATAGTTATGGCAAAGATACTAAGTATATGAGCCAGCTTGATCTCACAAAGATGTTGGTGAAACTACCAAAGAATACTCGGATTGATTTCTCAGGTATGTCAGAACCTTGGGCTAATCCTGAGTGCACAAGCATGCTAGAAGAAGTGCTATACATGGGATTCAAGGTAGCTATCTATACAACACTTTATGGTATGAAAGACCCTGAGCGAGTACGCAAAGCTTTGGAAACTCATCCTGACCAAGTTGAAGTTATTATGCTCCATCTACCTGACGCTAACGGCAATATGAAGGGCTGGAAGAATAGCGAAGAATGGCAAAATGCGGCGGCAATTATCTCGCATACTAACGTGCCATGTGGGGTGCAAGCTATGACTATGGATAAAAATGGAATCGTACACCCTGATTTGCAACCCTTTGTGGGGCGATTAGCTGGATGGGTGGGTCATACTAGGGCAGATAGCCTCAATTTGGAGCAAATTGGTGAACAGGTAATAAGCATGACACCGCACAATGTGTTTAGCTTAACTTGTAAATCAACACCTTTTTATGACCGTAATGTTCTTCTGCCAAATGGGGATGTCGTCTTATGCTGTATGGACTACAATCTCACTCACATTTTAGGTAATCTGCTAACGCAAACCTATGAAGAAATTATGCAGGGCAAGCCCTTGCAGGACTTAATCGCACTCAACGAAACCCCTGAGTATTCTAAATGCAGTATCTGTAAAGCATGTGAAAACGTGAGGGAATTATGCGAGTGATGGTCATCACCCCGACTACTGGGAAAGATACGATTAATAAAGCGATTGAAAGTGTGCATAACCAAACCGTCTTTACAGAACACCTTATCGTAATTGATGGGCAACAAGTAGAGAAAAAGAACATCCACCTAAAAATGAACTGCCACTACTTAGACTTACCCGAAAATGTAGGCGGTAATGGATGGTATGGACATAGAGTCTATGCCGCTATGCCACTAATGGTAAACGCTGATTACATTCTATTTTTGGATGAGGATAATTGGTATGAGCCTAATCATGTGGAAACCATGATTAATAAAATTAAATCTAAAGACCTGATGTGGTCTTACTCTTTGAGGAGAATCTGTGATGAACGAGGACAATATGTTTTTGACGATGATTGCGAGTCACTCGGTAGGAACCCGACGTATTATGACCATACACTTAATTTTGTCGATACTAACTGCTATTGCTTTAAGCGGGACTATTTGGTGCGTGTGGCACATAACTTCTATGGTCAGTGGGGAGCAGACCGTCAATTCTATAAAGCTGCCAGCAAATTATTGCCTTCCTTTGGATGCACGGGCGAGGCTACAGTTAATTACAGATCACCCGAACGATTACTTGGAATGTTTAAAGAGGGTAACGAAGCAATGAAGAAAGCCTATGGTGATTTACCTTGGAGAAAGAAATGAAAGAAATAACGTATTTAATCTATATAATTTTTTGGGAAATTTTAATTGTAGGCGGTACTGCGTATATCGTATTTGGTTTAGGGTACTCAGGATGGTGGTGGTTACTCGGAATATTTTTAGGTGGGTGTGCATATAAACCAACGTCATGGATACATGGAAAGGCGGAATATACAAATGATTGAGGGATTATGGGAAAAAGCTAACAAGGTTGGCGAACTGGGGTACAAGATACATAGTGCCGCAATGATTGTAGAACTTGTTGCTGAGAAGATTACAGACAATGCAGAGAGTGGCGCATTGTGGGCGGCTACTGAAATACTACAAGAGTATAGTGAACGCTTAGAAGATTTAGCGGCAGATATAATGGCACTTAACAGAGCACATACAGAAACACAAACTAAAGGGAAGAAAAAATGAGTTTTAAAAAAGAAAAACAACTTAAAGTAGCACCGCTTGTAGCACCTAAACCAAAGGCATCATTATTTGTAGCTACACCAATGTACGGCGGTATGTGCACGGGATTGTATGCGTCAGCTATTATGCAACTCGTTGGGGTATGTGGACAGAACCAACTACAAATGTATTACTCGTTTATGATGAATGAGTCTTTGATTACCCGTGCCCGTAACAGTATGGCTTATGATTTTTTAAAGTCTGATGCTACACACTTAATGTTTATTGATGCTGATATTGGTTTTAACCCGCAAGATATTCCTCGTATGGTAGCGGCTGATGTAGATATTATTTGCGGTCTATACCCTAAGAAAGAAATCAACTGGGTAGAAGTAACCGAAGCGGTTAAAAAAGGTGTACCACCAGCACAACTGCAACATCATACAGGAGCCTTTGTTGTAAATTTACCACATGGACAGCAAACAACTTCGGGCGATATTAACAAGCCTTTAGAGATTGCTAACGGCGGTACAGGTTTTATGTTGATTAAACGTGAAGTGTTTGAGAAGTTAGAAACCAAAGTGCCTAGCTATACCAACGATATGTACCATGCAGTAGATACGGTGCGTGAGGTCAAGATCATTAAAGAGTTCTTTGCTACCAGCATCGAAGAAGAATCTAACCGTTTGCTATCTGAGGACTACCACTTCTGCAAGATTGCAAGAGAAGCTGGATTTAAAGTATATGCCGCACCTTGGGCGCACTTTACTCATACTGGTACATACGGCTTTACAGGAGCGTTGCCTAGATCATGACCGTTAAATACTCTTGGTCTTATTCCTCGTTAGATTTATATAAGCAGTGCCCCCATAAATACTACCGCCTTCGGGTGGTTAAGGATATTGTTGAGCCGCCTACGGAGCATTTGAGTTATGGGCTGGAAGTGCATAAAGCCGCGGAAGAATACATCCGTGACGGCAAGCCAATACCTGAGAAGTATGGGTTCATTAAAGAAGCCCTAGATAAACTAAACGCTATTGAAGGGGAAAAGCTTTGCGAATATAGACTTGGATTGACCAAGGGCCTAGAACCCTGTGAGTTCTTTGCTAAAGATGTTTGGTGGAGAGGTATTGCCGACTTGATTATTTTGCAAGAAGATAAGGCATATGTGGTGGATTATAAGACTGGCAAGTCTGCTAAGTATGCAGACCCAAAGCAATTAGAGTTACTATCATTAGCCCTTTTCAAACACTTTCCCCAAATCAAAAAAGTTAAGGGAGGCTTACTTTTTGTAGTAGCCAATGAGTTTATCAAGGCAGATTACGAGCAGGAAAAGGAAGGGGTATACTGGACAAGGTGGATTGAGGATACCAATCGGTTGGAAAAGTCTATAGAATTGAATGTTTGGAACCCCAAGCTTAATTTTAGTTGTGCCAAATGGTGCGCTGTGAAGGACTGTGTCCACAACGGAAAAGGAAGTTATAGATGAGCAAAGTTGAATGTAGGTATAATGACTCCATAGACCATAGAACGGAATGCGTTTATTTAGATACATACTTTTCTGACGATAGGTTTGGTGGAAACTATAACGAACTTGTATTTGCTTTAGAAAATATTTGTGGTAACTATATAAAAACAGAAATGGTAACTACAGATGGCGATACATATTCGATAGATGTTGATAAAATAAAATTAAAGATTAGGGGCGGCGTAGAAGCGGATCAGTTTTTAAACGCTTTAAAGCTAATTATAGAGACTGATACACTAGTAAGTATTATAAAGCCATAGGATTTTATGCCATACAAGAACAAAGCTGACCGCAAATACAAACAAGCCGCCGCTTACGAGGATACTCCTGAACAGGTTAAGAATCGTGAGGAACGCAACAAAGCACGCTATAAGTTAATGAAAGAAGGCAAGGTACGCAAGGGCGATGGTAAGGATGTTGCACACGTTAAAGCCGCAGACAAGGGCGGTACTATTAAAGACGGAGTGCGTGTAGAAAGTGCTAGTAAAAATCGTTCTTTCAAGCGTGACTCTAAGGGTAATTTGGTATCTGAAATTAGTAAAAAAGAACGTAAGAAGTGATATAATTATTCTTAACTTGTGTGTGAAGGGGCAAGTGCATACAAGCTAGGTTAAAGGTTTTCCCCTCATAGAACTACCCCAGTTAGTGTTCGACTAATATAGCCCTCACTCTGTATTAGAGTCGGATGAACTAACCGATTGGCTCCCGTAAGGAGCCACTAAAAAGAATCAAAACCTCGGTTTTGGTCGATAACCTATTGGAGAGTGCAAATGACCCGAGAAGAATTTGAAGTTTTATTGAAGATAGATGGACAATGGTTAGAGGTAGTTCCAGTACCAGCATCGTCTCGTACATATAGAAAATGGCATCCAACATGGGTAGCGACTATAAAAGAAAATATGACCCTTGATGATTACGAAGATATATTAAGCATTATGCGGAGAGTTAATTCTGGTTGGGCTGGTTTTGATTACGAAGATGAAAAAGAAATTATTGTGCGAAGTGCAAGAGGCGCAACAAACCATGAAGCAGTTAAATATTTAATAAAAGACTATTTAGAAAGAGTGCAAAAACGTGCAGATAATTGAAGATAAGGCTCTGCTATTAAAGGTCAAAGAACCTACCCGTATCACAACAGTAATACCCAAAAGTAAAATACTAGATACAGGCGAAGTGCTGGTGAACTGGGGGCTGGAAGAAGCCCAAGTATTGAAGAACCTACGTATCAGGGGAGTGCCATCGCCTATTGAAGGCAAGTATGAGTGGACTGGTATGTATAAACCGTTTGACCATCAGATTACTACGGCTTCTTTTCTGACTCTACATCGTCGTGCATTTTGTTTTAATGAGCAAGGTACAGGCAAGACAGGTAGCGTGATATGGGCGGCTGACTATCTAATGAAGATCGGTGCTATCAAGCGTGTGTTAGTATTATGCCCCCTGTCTATTATGCAGTCTGCTTGGGAGAACGACCTGTTTAGATTTGCCATGCACCGTACATGCGCCATAGCGCACAGTTACTCAAAAGAAAAACGGTTAGAAGCGGCTAATAGCCAAGCAGAGTTTGTTATCTGTAATTTTGAAGGGCTAGATATTATTAAAGAAGCAGTAGACCAGTTTGATTTAATTGTGGTTGATGAAGCTAACGCATACAAGAATGTAGCTACAAGAAGATGGAAAACATTGAACTCGGTAATTAAACCTACTATGTGGATATGGATGCTTACAGGAACCCCAGCTTCTCAGTCGCCAACAGATGCGTATGGACTAGCAAAGATTATTAACCCTAACGGAGTACCAAGATTTTTTGGGGCTTTCCGTGACCAAGTGATGCAAAAGATTACTCAGTTTAAATGGGTTCCAAAGCCTACATCAGAAAACATTGTGCACGAAGCCTTACAGCCAGCAATTAGATTTACCAAAGAAGAGTGCCTAGATTTACCTGATATGACCTACACCATGCGAGACGTACCGCTAAGTAGCCAGCAGTTGAAATACTACGAGAAGATTCGTAAAGATATGATGGTGGTTGCGGCAGGTGAGGAAATAACAACAGTCAATGCGGCGGCTAACTTAAACAAACTACTTCAGCTTTCATGTGGTGCAGTCTATTCCGATAGTGGAGATGTAATTGCGTTTGACGCTGGTGATCGTATGAACGCACTGCTTGAAGTTATTGAGGAAGCAAGCCACAAGGTTATTATCTTTGCACCGTTTAGACATGCGATTGATATTATTGCAGAAGAACTTAAAAAGCAGGGTATAAGCGCCGAGACCATACATGGTGGGATTCCAGTCAACAAACGTACTAGCATATTTAACGCGTTTCAAACAGAGGATAAACCCCAAGTGTTGGTTATTCAGCCACAGGCGGCGGCGCACGGAGTTACATTACATGCCGCTAACGTAGTTGTATGGTGGGGTCCGATTACTTCTATTGAAACATATTTGCAAGCTAATGCCCGTGTGCACCGTGCTGGTCAGCGTAACCCATGTACCGTTGTGCATTTGCAGGGTAGCCCAGTAGAAAAAAGAATCTATAAGATGTTGTCAGAAAAAGTAGACATACATAATCGGTTGATTGATTTGTATAAAAATATTTTAGAAACTACTTGACAATGTATAGTAGTGATGTTATATTGTAGTTATAAATAAAAGGAGAGTGTAATGAGCGATGTCAGTGCAGATAAGCTTACCGAGATATACGTAAAGATTCGGAACAAGCGTAGAGAATTAAAGAAGCAAGACGATGAGTTGGAAGCACAGTTAAACATTGTTGCATCCAAACTACTTGAAATTTGCAAGGAACAAGGGTCTAGTCTAATACGTACACCACACGGGACTATATCTAAACGAGTTACAAAAAGATACTGGACTTCGGACTGGCAATCTTTTTACGATTTCATTAAGGAAAACGATGCATTTGCATTAATGCAACAACGTATTAATACGGCAAACATGGAACAATTCCTTGAAGAAAACCCCGATCTGCATCCGCCGGGGCTAAATGCGGAGCAAACTCAAACTGTTGTTATTGTTAAAAAATAAGGAGAAGTGCATATGAGTAACGAATTATCAATGTTAGGAAACGGTCTACCTTCATACTTGAAGGAACTACAACTAGACGATACTACTAAAGCCCTGATGGGTGGTAGTGGTTCAGGTGGTTTAAAGCGTATTTCCATCAAAGGCGGTGTATGGCGCATGATGGTTAACGGCAAAGAAGTTGCTAAGAACGAAGAACGTTCAATGAATGTGGTAGTTGTGGCCGCCGCACCTAAAGTATCTCGTACGTTCTACGCTGGTACATATTCTGAAAACGCTGAAGGTAAGGCTAAAGCACCTGATTGCTGGTCAGCAGATGGTGAAGTACCTAGCCCTAAGTCCGAAAACCCACAAGCAAAGCGTTGCACAGATTGCCCACAAAATGCTAAAGGTTCAGGACAAGGTGATAGCCGTGCTTGCCGTTATAGTCAGCGCCTTGCAGTTGTATTGGCAAATGATATTGGTGGCGAAGTAATGCAGTTAACACTTCCAGCTTCTTCTATCTTTGGTGCTGGTGAGCCAGGAAAATGGCCTTTGCGTACTTATGCAGAGATGATTGGTAGTAAGAATGTTCCTATTACTGCAGTTGTAACTGAGATGCGTTTTGATACAGAAGCCGCTACACCTAAGATTACTTTCAAACCAGTTCGTGTATTGGATTCAGATGAGCATAATGTTGCTATTGAAAAGGGTAAATCTCCTGCCGCAATTAAGGCAATTACTATGACTGTAGCTGAGACCGATAATGTTCCAAAGTTAGCGGCTACTCCAAAAGCCAAAGCTGAGGTTGCTGAAGTAACAGTAGAAGTTGAAGAGCCTACTAAACGTGTAGCTAAGAAAGATGAAGCGCCTGCACCTAAGAAGGACATTTCAAAGATTCTTAGCGACTGGGATGATGCATAATGCCTAAAGGATACTCAATAGCGTTGGCGACGGATATTAAACAAGCCAATCAAAAACTTATGGGTGTCCAATTAGGTAGGGTTTGTCTCAATAAGGATATACCCGTATCTGACGTAGCGGAGTTCTTTAAAGTCAGTAGAATGACTGTCTACTCTTGGTTTAAAGGTGAATCAACAGTATCTAGTAAACATGCTGAGAAGATGCAAAAACTACTGGACAAAATGAAGTAAAAGTCAACGGGAGGGCTAGGTTAGCTACCGAAAAGGGTGTGTGCCGTAACACCCCTGCCCATCTCTTCTAATAAAAACATACGGCTAATAAGGACGGCTATGCTTTCGAGGACAGAGTTTTTATCTCTAGTATTACCACCCCTACAAAAAGGGGAGAATTATTGTGTATTTGGAATTAAGGTCGTTGATGAAAAAGAGATTGTAAATCAACGGTTTGTGCAAAGTATTGAAGACATTAGTAAGCGTGCTGACGAGTTGGCGGCTGAACAATATAACGTATTTTTTGGTTTAGCTAAATTTGGGGATGCATCTGAGGGCAGGACTGCTAAGAACGCAATAGCGTTAAAGTCTTTCTTTATTGATTTGGATTGTGGTGAGGGAAAACCCTACCCTGATATTGCATCGGGTATACAAGCCCTTAACGAGTTCTGCAAAGAGACTGGGCTACCTAAGCCTACAATCGTTCAATCGGGTCTTGGAGCGCACGTTTATTGGATTCTAGACCATGACCTAGACCGTAAGGATTGGAAGCCTTTTGCGGAGCGTTTAAAAGAGTTAGCGGTTGAGAAGGGCTTTGCTATTGACCCAGCAGTGCCAGCCGATGCCGCCCGTATTCTACGGGTTCCTGAGACGTTTCATACTAAAGACCCTACTAACCCTATACCTGTAAAGATCTTGTATGTAGCGCCTGAAATAACCGCCAATACGTACCAAGAAGTTCTAGCCCCATCTGACGACATTATGGCTATGTTGGATAAGGCTGAGTTCAAGCGCCCTATGGATGCGGCTACGTTAGCGCTAATGGGTTCTAGCCAGTCTAGATTTCAGACGATCATTATCAAATCTGCCGAGGGTACGGGCTGTAAACAACTCTTGCATATCTATGAAAATCAAGTAACAATAGATGAGCCTCTTTGGAGAGGAGGGCTAAGTATTGCCCAGCAATGTGTGGATCGGGATAAAGCCATCCATAACCTGTCTAAAAAACACCCCGAATATTCTGCAGATGAGACCGATAGGAAGGCTAATGAGACCAAAGGTCCTTATACCTGTGCGACATTTAAGAAGCTAAATCCTAGTGGGTGTGAAGGTTGCACCCTAAAACTAACATCGCCTATCCAGCTTGGCAAAGAAATAGTTGAAGCGGAAGAAGAACAAGAGGTAATGGATGTAGATAAAGTTACTTCTGAATTAAAGAGTTACACCATTCCTAAGTTTCCTTGGCCTTTCTTTAGGGGCAAAGCAGGCGGTGTATGGGGTAGATTTAAAAACAAAGACGGCGAAGAATACGAAGAACTTATCTATCCCTATGATTTCTATGTAGTTAAGCGTATGAATGACCCTGACTATGGCGAGACAATCTTGCTTAGACTGCACCTACCAAAAGACGGTGTACGGGAATTTATCATGCCTTTGACTGCAGTGCTTGCAAAGGAGAAGTTTAGGGATACGGTAGCCTCGCATGGTATTACTGCGCTAGGTAAAAAACAGGATGATCTTATGGCATACGTAACTAAGTGGGTAGAAGAATTACAACTACATTCAAGCGCAGAAAAAGCGCACAAGCAGTTTGGCTGGACAGAGGGTGATGGGTCAATTATTGTTGGTGATAGGGAAATACGTGCAGACGAGATACTATATAGTCCGCCATCTACCCCAACCCTACCTATTATTCCGCTGTTTCAACCTAAGGGAGATTTTCATGTTTGGAAAGATGTCATTAACGCATACAGTAGGGAAGGTATGGAAGGTCGTGCTTTCGCCTTTTTTATGGGCTTTGGGTCTTTGCTTATGCGGTTTACTAGCCTTGATGGTTTTCTCCTTAATCTTCTTAGTAGAGAGTCTGGGTCTGGAAAAACCACGGTTCTACACTCGATCAACTCGATCTACGGAAGACCAAAAGAACTCTTAATGTCGCCTAAGGACACATACAACTTCCGTATGCAACGTCTTGGGGTAATGCAAAGTCTTTGTGCAACCATTGACGAAATTACTAACATGCCTCCTGAACAGATGTCAAATCAAATCTACGACGTTACATCAGGTAAGGGCAAGAACCGTATGAAGTCGCAGGAGAACGCAGAACGTGCCAACCATACTAAGTGGTCGCTAGGTGTAGTAACTTCATCTAACAGGTCCGTAACTGATTCATTGCTTTCTATAAAGAGCTTTCCTGAAGGCGAACTGATGCGTATCCTAGAACCACATATCAAGCCTGACCCATACGATGACCCAACATGGTCTAAGCAACACTTTGGTAGATTGATGAATAACTACGGGCACGCTATTGAGCCGTACTCCCAAGCCTTGGTAAGTCAACTACCTATGATTATGGCTAAGATGCAACAGGTTCAAGAGAACGTGGACAAGACTGCTGGTATTAAAAGCACAGAGCGTTACTGGTCTGCTATGGCTACGATCGCAATTACTGGGGGTACGATTGCCAAAACCTTAGGACTGCACGACATTGCAATTCAGCCAGTATTTAACTATGCAGTGGACTTGATTAAAGAGACCCGCATGCGTAACCGTGAATACATGTTTGATACTGAAGACTACATCGGTGGTTTCTTACAACGCCACTTCCACGAGACTTTGGTTATTAACGGCAATAAGGACAACCGTACTGGTCTTGAGCATGGTCCGATTCGTGAGCCAAAAGGAGCATTGACTTCTAGGTATGAACCTGATACTAAGCTTTTGTATATTGTGATTAAAAGCTACCGTGAAGACTGCGCTAAGAACTTTGCTAACTTTGAGGAGTCTTTAATTCCATATCGTAAGTCTAAGGCTTTACTTGGGGTCAAGAAGAAACGTATGACTGCTGGCACGGTTGCCAATACACAAGCGGCTGTAACTGCGTTATGCTTTGATACTACTAAGCTAGAGTCTTTTAATGAGGATGTATTGCTAAATGCTAACAATCTTGAACCAGCCACTAATGATTCGATGGGAGAAGTTTAAGCCGGGAACTTCGTTTTTTGTGCCTTGTATAGATAGACGGCTAGCCCAAAGGTTTGTTACAACGGAAGCCAGGCGCCTGGGGTTTAGCGTCATCTGTAAACAAGTTGTAGAGAAAGGTAGATATGGTTTACGGGTTTGGAGAGTTAGTGATACAATTGAGTCGCACTCTTCTCCTCCTTGAGAAGTTCAGTCCCCTGCTAGTCAGGGGATTTTTTTAATCTGTGCCAAACTTCTCTTGGATTTCAGGTATTAGTTTCTTGTTAAGAGTTACACCATCAATGGTATTCTTAATAGCAGCTTTGCGTGCGGCTTGAGACCTAGCTAGGGTTTCCCCTGTAATTTTTTCTTTTGGATGGGCTACGTTGAATTTAGTAATCTCTTCCCTTGCTTGACCCATTAAATCAGCATCGCCGCCTACACGACCCATCTCATACTTATCAAGCAGTCTTTGACGCTTATCTAGAACCTCTTTTTGGTATGTATACTTTGCCGAACCCTTTTCGTAGGTGGAGGAAAGATCTGCTGGGGAAAACCCTATCATCTGCATCAATGAGTTATATGTGCTAACGTCATCAATAATAGGCAACCCTTTTACAGTCGTTGCACCTTCAACCATATATCGACCGCCTTTGGCAAAGTTACGGAAGAAGCTAGGCATAACCGCTTCGATAG
>Ga0214206_1000432_pt1 | contig 11569 bp, 24 predicted proteins | sample TroBogEpilimnion_26_FD_153044 | JGI IMG/M metagenome (GOLD analysis project Ga0214206, IMG submission 153044) | Freshwater microbial communities from Trout Bog Lake, WI - 07JUL2009 epilimnion | ecosystem: Environmental > Aquatic > Freshwater > Lake > Epilimnion/Euphotic zone | place: Trout Bog...
CACACAGAATCGAACTGCGAATTGATGATTACAAATCAACCGTTATACCGTTTAACTATAAGGGCACATGGTGTGTTCGATGGGGATCGAACCCACGACAAATAGATTAAAAGTCTACTGCTCTACCGACTGAGCTACGAACCCCAATATTATATTATACGCTGAAATTGGCAGAAAGTAAAATTTAAATCAATAATTATACACTAACTCTTTTATTGGCTCTTTTCTTTCTTCTTGAAGAAGGAAGCTGTCTAGCCGCACGACTCTTTAGTTCTGATCCCTCAACTATCTTTTCTGCGGTTATTTGTGTCCAACCTGAAGTCTCATGTTTCTGTCCGACTGCAAATTTACTCAAATATCCACCACTTAACATGCTAGGAACGCCGCCTTTAAGATATCCACAAAAGTCCCATTTATTTGCTGGAATTGACTCTTGAAAGTAAGAAGGAAGAATAAAATTGGATACTGATACTCCATCAATCATATAACCATATTGATCATCTTCAACTGGATCACACATCTCAAATGCATACAAGTAACCTGATTCATTTCCAGTTTGTATGAATGCAGTCAAGTTAATATCTGGGTCAGCAAGCATTTCTAATAATTCATGACTAGTTGTAACAGACCACTTCATATTATATTTTAAATCTGTTTTAGCAAAGACTTTAGCCATCGGAAGTCCAGCTGGATTAAGTTCATGGTAACCTAATGCTCCATCAGTATCACTGTCATCAAGTAATATTAACCACCATGTGTTTGGGTCTGCATTTTCTGACTTTGGAACAAAAATTAAGTCAGCATCAATTCCCCAAATAGGAGCAAAGTCTCGAGTGACTTGTGTTTGTAATGCGGCTACAACAGGTTTAACTTCTGCATCCTGTAGCACTGAGCATTGATTAACGATGGATACTTTAATATTAGACATAAAAATACCTTTTATTAGTGCGTCAAAGATATTTATAAATGAAAAAGATCGGAAGGATTTCTCCAACCGATCTTATTTTTATTATATAATCTAATTAAATATTATTTATCAGAAAGTGGCACTGTTGTGACTGATCTTAACCAGACAATCACTGCACCAACAACTGGTCCAGCAACAGCTAACTGTTCTGGAGTCAAACCTGAACTATTCAGTACGGATTGTACCCAAGTTAGAACAGCAACAATAAGGCCAAACCAAACTGTCTTAGATTTAAATGCGCTTAAAATTTTATCCATGTATATATCTCCAAGTTACGCTGCAGGTGCAGCAGGGGTCGCTAAAGTAACAGCAGTGGCAGTTAATTGATTGACCACAGTTGTCACTAAAGTATTAACAGTTTTAGCTGCAACATCAGCACCAGCTGCTTTGAATGCTGGAACGGCAGCAGCGATACCAGCTTCGATAGCGGCAGCAACAGCAGCAGGAGTTACAGCACCACCAGTAACTAGAGCACCAAGAACTGACACACCAACTGTCTTAACGATGACTTCTAGATCTGCAAGACCAACAGTCTCGAGCTCTTTGATCGCAATTTTAAAATCATCTTCAATCATTTTACCGACTGGGTTGGTATTAAACCAACCTTCGATGCCATTAATCATATCTGTAAATGTACTCATCTAAGTCTCCTTAAAACAAAAATATCAAATTTTCTCTTCTCTACTTATGTATATAGGTGGTCAAGATGGCGGGACTCGAACTCGCAACATCAACGTCCCAAACGTTGCGCTCTACCAATTGAGCTACATCCTGTTTTTATATAAACCTTATGAGTCATCTGATCAGATGACTCATTTCGCTGGAATTTCACCAGCTCATCAGAGGTCTATTTTAGAACGAGTAGCGATAACCTACGCCAACCTGATTCTCTGGAAGAGTACCAGTGTTATGGTAGAAGGTTGCAGCTAAAGAACTCTTCTTATTAAGAGCAAGAACTAGAGCACCACTTACGCGATTCTCATCCATCAATTTAGTAGATGTTACGCTCTCACGATGACGATAACCAACTTCAGCTGAAACTGGTCCTAGTACTGCATGAGATACAGTTACGCCAGCTCCCCAAAAGTTAGTGCTTTCATCAGCAACAGCAAAACGTCCAAGTTCAACAGCGGGAGTTGCGCTAAAGCCAAGATAGCTTACGCTAGTGGCGACATGGGCAGCTGCTACAGAAGTAAGGGCTGATGAACCAGCATATTCCTTAGCTTGTAGTTCGCCACCAACAACAACCTGACCAAGAAGTCCTGGTGCTGGGAGCGCAGTGCTAACAGCAACGACATACTCGGTTGAGTTTGGCTCAACTGAAGAACCAGCATTGGCGAAGCGACCTTCAAGGCTCAAATCAGCAGCCATAGCAGACCCAACGAACAATGCACTAATAGCAAATAGACTAATAACCTTCTTCATATTATCTTCCTTTAAAGTTAAACACGCAATCAAAATAACATAATGTAATAATAGAGTCCCGTTGTTCACACCAACGTAATTCTATATAGCTTCGCAGAAGGTATCTGCCAACCTTCTGCCAACTGGTGGGTAGCCTTGGAGTCGAACCAAGTATGTCATAAGACGGCAGATTTACAGTCTGCTGTAGTCACCAATGCTACTCGCTACCCGCAAATCAATTACTTCTTTCTCTTACTACTTCCTGCAGTAGGATTCTTGTAAGAACGCGCAAAAGAAGTCTTACCTGTCTTATTGTTAAGGGTAGTGGTCAATCTTGTGTTGCCCATTTTAGTGACTCTGCGTTCAAATAAATTCTTGGACATACTATTCTCCTCATGACAAACAAAAAATGGTGGAGATGGACGGGATCGAACCGACGACATCCAGCTTGCAAAGCTGGCGCTCTCCCAACTGAGCTACATCCCCAATCAATCTTGTAACTGATCTCGCATGAACACAGGAGTATTATTTCCTACCCATGCACCGCAGACATTATACTCCATGTACTCTACGGCTTGTTCATAGGTAAGATTATCACGATCCATTAAAATTTCTATACATTTATAATAGTTATAGATCACAACATCACAATTAAATTGTGTTCCATAACCCATAATTGCATTGTCAAATCCATCGGCTTTTAATGCTTCGCTCATAATAATATCCTATTATAAATTAACTATGTTGCATCCTCTCTGCTGGCGGTAATTATAGTGAAGACTCTCAATCTTTCACCTTCCACCCGCTTCTCAACACAGAGAGACTTTCGTGCTGCTAACGTCCGTTTGGTTAAACGGCAGTATTGCTACTGGAGACCATTGACGCTCAACCTTGCGGAAGCTACGTTGTTCTCAAACCACCCGTAGATGTCACTCTACTTCTTATCGTGCGGGTCACACTATCCGCTAACAACGGAACGTTAGATTGATTGTTTGCACTATTTGCTACGTCTCACCTTCAGGTGTCCGGAACTGAAGTTTTCTATTGGCGCAGTTACTCAGGTTTTGCGAACCCATGGCTTACAAACAATCAAAACTGGCTGGGAAGGTAGGGATCGAACCTACGACCAATTGATTAACAGTCAACTGCTCTACCGCTGAGCTACTCCCCAATAAAAAAGTTCGCTCTTTTCGTCGCAGAGGGAGGGTTATATAGCGACTCGGGATCTAGTTAAATGATCCTACCGCAAAGTGCGGAGGTGGCGAATCACCTCAGGAAAACTTTCTTATAGAATATATTATATAGTTAAACTAATGTAATATCAAACAATTAATGAATAGTAATCTCTTCACTCTCTGATCTATTCTCTAAGATTAGTTTTCCAAAATAAAGTTTAAATTCCTCCATTGTAAGATACTCAATTTCACGAGGTGAAACATAAATTGTAACATCATCTAGAAAAATCAACCAAAGTTTCATAACCTCATCATATTTGTATAATATACCGAGATGTGTAAAAAATGGTTCAATTTCCTTAAAAGTCATATTGAGTTTTATTATTCACATCTGCTAATTGCTTCTTAAGGTCATAATACTCAGCCAAGAATCCCTCAAAGGTACGAAACAACTTATTGAACTTCATTTCATATAATTCTTTCATGCCCAAAGTAATATTAGCCATCTTATCTGCAGTCATCTCTTTATAGTTCTCACAGCACTCTTCAAAGAGAGTATCTAGATCACTAGTGATGTTCCAACATTCCATGATCTGTTGTTCTAAATCAAATTGATTACTATAACTCATTACCATTTCTCCCTCTATTGAATGACTTTTATTTCACTCGACTTAACATAATAAACTTTATTATGATACTTGAACTCTGTAATTTCTTTGGTTTGTCTAATAATATTCTTTTGTTCAAAGAACAAATCTTCTTGAGAAGAATTCGTGTACCATCTATTATTTTCACAAACAGTAATCATACTTCCTATTGCAATAATAAAAAGACGACTCATTTCTTGTAAGGGAAACGATTCTCAACAAAAAGAATAAGACCAATATTAAATATTGACCACAAAATAAGATCTAAATCCCTCAGAGTACTTCCAGTGAGAAACTCCAACAAACATAGGACAATCATCGTTCCCATGAGTGATCCAAAAATCCAGTTCATTCGCTTACTCATATACATGTTCTCCTAATAAACGCCGACACTCTATTTTAACTTGTTCTCTTATAAGAGTCAAATTAATTCTTGTAAACCCCCTCTCGAATTTTTTTGGAATCTCGATTTTTTTTAAGTCTTTTGAAATACTGCGACGTAATCATTACTACCATCTTGCCCACTATGACCAATTATAGAATCTAAAAGAGTTAGAGGATGACCGCAGCGAGTCGCCCACTTAGCCAAAGCTGCACCAGCATCCTTGTAAAATCTCCAACAGTCTACTGGATAGGCATGATAAACTAAATTGCTAGGAACATTAATGTAAATGAATCCTGCAGGCTTTGTAATTCGAGCAATTTCACTAAAAGTCAACCAAAAGAATTCTGAATGCTCTAGACAGGAAGAACAAACAACAATATCCGCAGTATTATCTTCTATAGGAAATGAATAAGGATCTTCTAGGATAATATCAACTCCCTTCCCAGGAGCAAAGTCTATTCCTATGTAATTGTTATTCTTCAAAGGAGCAACCTCTCTAAGAGAGCCATTAACATCCTGAGAGCCTACGTCAATTATTGTACCATTCTGTAAATTCTTCGTGTAGTGTGTGAAGAACTGTTTTCCGAATTCCATCGCTGTATCGTGCATAATAAAGTTCCTTATTCTTAAAAAGGAGTCCCGTATACTTATAAGGAATCCTAGGCACTCTTATAGGAGTCCCTGAGGCTCTTAGGAGTCCCTAGGGAATCTTATAAGAATCTTTAGGAATCCTAAGGAATCCCCGTTAGGAATCCTAGGCAGGAGTCCCTGAGGTTATTAGGAATCCTAGGTACTTAGGGGGAATCCTGTGGACGCAGCGTAAATGCACCAAAGTAGAACCGCTTCTACCTTCCCTCTCATTTAGGAGTCCCCTCAATTTTACTAGTCTGACCCCCACCCCCTACTCCCTTGATTCCCTTACCCTTTAAGAGCTTTACAGTCAAGTCTCAAGAGAGTAGACTAGATCTTCTGTTTCTCTTTCTGCAGTTTCGCTTCGGCTTTGGCGATTGAAGCAGCCAGTTTGTCTTGAGCTTTGGCTGCTCGATCGATGCGACGCTGCTTCTGTGTTGCTTCCAGAGCGAGTCTGGCATTGCGCTTATTACAGATGTCGATGACTTGTTCTTGTTGCATGCGAGCTGATTTGTTTGCCATGATTAGATCCCTGTGGAGATTAGATATTGTGTGAGAAGGCAGATGAGAATTCCAAAGAGAATCGCTCCGAGGTTGTCCTCAAAGAGATCAGTGGCTTTCTGTAATAGAGTATCATGCTCCAATGATTTCAACTTACATGCTCCAATATAATTCGCTAGAAGGATCACAGGACATCGGGGTGTTGATCCCAATCTCGATCTCCTTGCCACTCATCAGATTCGTGACTCTGCGAGTCAGATTGCCATACAGGTTCATGTATGCGCCATAGTCGATTACAACATACTCAGTCCCGCGCTTCTTGGCATATGGCGTCGATGAGTGCTTCAATGCCGCACGACGCGCATGACCAGCATGCTCGTATGAGGTCTTGAAGTGGTAGCTATGAAACAGCTGTTTCGTTTCGGCATTCATTAGAACAAACATATTCTTTCCTTTTCCTATCCTATAGAACCATTATACGCTAGAGTGTAATAGAAGGCAATAGTGAAAAACGTTGTAGAATCAATCACTTATGAATCAAGGATTGAACTGCCATCATGTTGCACATGTCAAGAGGGATAATCACCACGTCCAACATGCCTCTGTGGTAGATGTTGACCTGTCGCCCACGAAAGTCTTCCATGATTCTTCCATTCGCACCATTCTCGACCGTTGACCAACCGAGATCATGCAGATATGCAACTGCCTCAGCAACCGAAGCGAAGTGAGTGTCCATCTTATGCAACCTTCTTGTAAGAGACTTCGAACGTCACGAACTTTGCCTTGCCAATTCCCTTCTGAACGAGCCAATCATGCTCAAACTCAGGGAAATGATCCAGAGGAAGTGGATCCTTGCGAATCACCTTCGGCACGAAGAACATCTTCGGCACAACCTTGGCGATGTCACTCACCCAGACGAATTCGTTGCCCAAATAACCCTCTCGCGCAGAGAGGAATTTGCCCTTGGAATTCTGAATCACAGCGATTTGAGTCTTCATTTTTCTTTCCTTTTCTCTTACCTTAAGACTATTCTACTATAGACTGTAATACGAGGCAACAGGGAAAAACGTAACAATTACAATGACTTACAAGTGCCGATTGTTTTCTGTAGTATCGGGAACTGCGGTCTACATTTATAATGCGCCTGTCCTTCGCGCAATTCTAGAAGTCTCTCATTTTGAACTTTGGGTGACGCCTGTACTTGGTTCGGTCGACGTGAGTCTGAGGCTTGTTAATCACATTCAGAACACGAGCCACTGGATTCTTTCGACGATGGTTGATCTTAGACATGTTACTTTCCTGATGCTGCCTTCAATGCCCTACGATACTCACGACGCACACTGATCATGTCAGCGATCGCCATCCCAAAGAGAAAAAACACAAAAGCATTCGCCATTTCATTTGCACTCATTATCGTCACCACCCATGCCAAAGCCAATACACTTTCCTATTAACAGCCCGACGACCGTACAGGCGAGCAAATACCAGAACAGACTTTCCCAGATTCCCATCTTAGCACTCACAGCTGTAGTCATAGGCATCATCGCCACCGTAGAGATCCTGCCACTCTTCATATTCGGTGGGCTGACCATCGTCATCCGACTCACCAGCCATCGCCTCATGCTCACGCACGACCCACTCAGTGGGGACATTCAGCTGGTGAGCCACAGTGCTCACATCCATCCCTTCTTCAAGAAGGTCCTGAATCTCCATCGACAGTTCACTCATCTTACCCATCTCACTCTCCATTTCCAACCTATAGATCAATTCTACTCTAAACTGAATCCCAAGACAACTCCAAAAACCTTTGTAATTTCAATTACTTATAAGTCACTGATTTTATAGAGGTTATTGGAGTTGCCAATGGAGAGCTTTTGAGTTAGAATAGGAGATTCACTGAACTCCACGGATACGAAAACCCTCATCATCGACCTCATACAATTCTGTATTATCGACGACATACGCATCCATGAACTCATTCGCTATTTCATCACCAGCCTCGGCTGCGGACTGATCGTCTTCAAACTCACCGAGTTCAACTTCGATCGTCACAAACATCGCATACTTCTTCATTTCTTTCCTTCATTAGAGTCTGACACGATCAGGGGGAATCGCCCGCACCCTGACCCATGTTTCGCTGGGATTTCACCAGCTCATCAGAGACCTTATGCAGCTTTAATCAGCTTCACTGGGCTCGGCTTCTGGTTCGCCTTCTTGATTGCCTTGGGCGAGAGTTGCTTCGCCTTCAGAGCCTCAAGACGCGCTTCCATCGCAGCGATACGATCCAGACGCTTCTGGGCGACCGCTGCCTTTCGCGCTTCAAGAGTCGCGGCACGCGCAACCTTCGTTGCCTCACGCTCAGCACGAGTCGAAGCATGAAACTCACGCACTTGGACGGTCAAGCTCTTGACCAACGCACGAGCTGTCACCAGCTCACTCTTCAACACTTTAATCGACTTCATAATCATCTCCATTTCCAAACTATAGATCAATTCTACTATAAGAGGAGGATTTAGGCAATAGCCAAAACCCCCACAAAATCAATGACTTAGGCAACCTTGTCGAAAACATCATTAAGGACATCTGCCTCATTACCACGCACGCCACCTGAGTCAAACTCATCGGCGATCATGTAACGCAACGCATTCGCATCCTTGCGAGTCAGCTCCATCTTGGGTCCGAGACCCATGATCTCCACACGCTTACCAAACACGTCCTTGAGGACGACCAACTCAGTCTTATTCAATTCCAAAATCATTTCCGTTTCCTTTTCATTTCCAACCTATAGATTCATTATACGCTAGACTTGTTATTACAGCAAGCACAAAAAACGTAATAATTACAACAACTTATAGATCTGTAATCCTGAATCCAGTTTCTTAGGGGTTATACTAGTGAAATCAATAAGCAACCGACGATACACTCGAATGAACCGACGATTATGCAGCCCGCACCCGAGAGCATGCACCAACTCATGTATTAGAGTCAGTTCGTTCCTCTGGTTGCGGGCGAGCTGGATATACTTCCCCTGGCAGTATGAGTATCGCGCTCCCAGGTACTTCACCCCAGCTCCCGCCACAATTGTCGGGCAGTCGCCCGACCCACCGACCGTAGTCCATACATGGGATGCAAGAGCTCTGAGGTCATCCATGGGAACCACTCGAGCCAGACGACTGCCTCGAAGGTACTCACCCTCAAAGGCATACAGGCGTCTGGTATCGACTGATGCTGTCATTTTCTCTTCCTTTTCAACCTTAGAACCATTATACTATAGTCAATTGGAATAGACAACAGTGAAAAACCTAACAATTACAGTAAGATATAAGTCATTGATCTTACAATTGTTATTGTTATTGCTCTTAGAAGCCCAAAATGGTATTATAGAGTCGAGGGTTCGATGACCAGTCCGAAAGGAAAAATGGGAGGGATGATGCAAGGAGAGCACCTATTATAAATAAAGGTGTCCATCGCGATACGCTAATATCCATGGACTCTAGCAACTGTTTAGGAGTCACCAGCATGTCTACTTATACCTGTCCTCTATGTACTACATTTCATCTAAAATGTAGCTGTGCTCCCACAACAAAACATGTTAATATTCCTTGTGGTGCTGTTTTGAATGGAGTGAGTCCATTCAAAAAACTCAATGAAAGCATCAATAAATCAAGAGTCTGGACTAATGAAATGCGTGCTAAAATAGCATATGCCAATAAGAAAAGAATCATTTCAGCTGAAACCAGAGCAAAAACATCAGAAAGTAACAAGAACCGTGACCCAAAGTATAAGCAAAAGTGCATCGCTGATAATAAAATAAGATGCAGTTGTGTGTATTGCAACAGAATTATTGCAACCAGACAGTTAAATAGCCACATCAAAGCAAAGCATTGATTCTATTAATGTTTAAGACATTGACTAATATGCATAGAAGTATTACAATTCTTCTAGACTCGAAGGGCAATACCCAGGATGCACGGCGAGGATGCACGTCTTAGATGAAACCACTCTCGGCGCAAGACCGCTACTACAATTATAACATATGCACCATCTCTTAGACAATCACAATAACCCTAACGATTACAGTAACATATATCTTATTGATTTTACAGAGGAAATACCTGTTGCCTTAGTCAGTGGGTTCAGTTAGAGTAGATGATCTTGGTCGCTTTAGACGACCACGACTCCACCCATCAGGGATGGATGCATTCTTGCTGACCTGCCGTTCAGTGGTCGTGTCATTGATCCACTGCACCTGCTTTCTATACTCAGACAGCGTGTTAAGCGTTTCATCACTATGCTTCTTGCCATAGAAAGTATTGTTATTGCCTTCTCGATTGGGTCTGGATGTATAGGTGCTAGGAGTTGCCTGCAGCTGCTTGGCTAATGCTTTGTATGCTTCAGTTTCATCTGCGAAGGCATGTAATGATTGCACCACAAAGGCAGCACGACCGTATTGTTTTAGATCAGCTTTGAGTTCAACTGAGTCACCGATGTGTGGATCACTAGAATCCTTGGTGCCGAATCCTAAGTCCCAAGATCGATGTACGCCATAGAACACTCTCAGATTAACCCGATTCGTTGTTTTATATAGAAAATAAAACATTACTGCATGGGTTGACTTACAGAGTGACTGACAGAGTGACTAACGAAGTTTCTATCGAAGTCTCTAACAGATTCAGTTACAGAGTGACTGACAGAGTGTCTAACGAAGTTTCTATCGAAGTCTCTAGCAGAATAATAGACAGAGTGTCTAACGAAGTCTCTAGCAGAATAATAGACAGAGTGATTCATAGTTGTATGCAGGACTCTACTGCATTATTTCTTGATGTTAAGCGCCAACGACGATCACATGCGATGCAATGCATCTCATACGATGTTACATTACGATCAGAATTTATCTTATTTCCTTCACGATCATATAGAGGAGGATCACATACCATTGTTGTAGATGTTATTCCTCTAGTATATCTACATTGACGATTACAATCAGGATCTGGAATTATCATTGTTTTCTCTAGATAATGTTTTGTGTTTTTCTCTAGGCAATGTTTTGCTTTTTATACTTCCCAAGGGAGAGGAGGAATTACAGGAGGATTTAGAATTTCATCATTGTAGATATCAATCTGAGTATAGATAGCATTGAGGGAGTCAGAGTCCATTGATAGTTTGATCCATTCCATTACAGTCTCTTCAGTTAGATTTGCATATTCGACATAAGGTTTGGTGGGATCATAGTTGACAGGCTGGACTCCACGAACAGAGGATGTAATATTTGGATTGACTGTGTTTGCACCTGTGCAGAGCCAGTCAATTGAATAGACTAGATTGCTCAGTCCAGCAAATGCTGGCAAAGTGTTCAGATAGTTGATCTTCCAGGTATATGTTGATAGACTCATGATTGTTTGCTTTCCTTTTGTTTTTTTCCGCAGTGCATGCAATATATAGATGTCGGTTGCCAGTCATCAGAGGATGCGAATGACCACCATAAATTACAGTCATGGCAGAGGAAGTGCCAGATGGTTTCTTTGCTAATGTTCATACTTATAGATTGTTCTTGTCTAGACGCACTTCGATGAACACAGGAAGAAACAGTGACTTCTTGCCATTCTTATCTGTAATTTCAGCATTGTATTTGACTGTGATGATTGAGCCGATGACATCCTTGGTGATGGTCTTTCGATTCTCATCCGTGAAGCCTGTGCCAACATTGAACTCAATGTCACCATTCTTACAGACCAGTGCACCGAGCATGCCCTCATACTTGCCTGTTCCTTCTTCGAAGCCGATCACTTCGGCTTCCATGTCTAGTTCATTTTTGAACTTGATCATCGTCTTGACTCGCTTGTCTTCCCATGGCGCATTA
>Ga0214206_1000433_pt1 | contig 11556 bp, 32 predicted proteins | sample TroBogEpilimnion_26_FD_153044 | JGI IMG/M metagenome (GOLD analysis project Ga0214206, IMG submission 153044) | Freshwater microbial communities from Trout Bog Lake, WI - 07JUL2009 epilimnion | ecosystem: Environmental > Aquatic > Freshwater > Lake > Epilimnion/Euphotic zone | place: Trout Bog...
CCTGAGGCTAAAATAGCAAGGAAAGCGTTTTGCATTGACTGTAGTTGGTCTTCAGTGACTACAATAGTACGCTTTGTTTTATGAGCACGAGCTTGCAAAGCTAACAGGCTTTTGTTCTCACCTGGGGTAAGGACTGCGCGGGTAATCTCTTCGTTTGTCATCAAGTGCTCCGTTTGTTTAGTGTACAGCTATTATAGCCGAATTAGATTTAATCGTCAACCATTTCTTTTAGATTCTTTCGTTTGACAATTAAATCGTTTTCGGTTATAATGTATTTGTCGAATGAAAAGGGATGGACGGCGAGGGTGCCTGTCATTCCGGCAGATCAGATTCAGGTTGACAATTAAATCACCTGGCTGTAGCCTTGTAAGTCTGTCAGGGGCATTGGGGCGGTGCATTGCACACCGCCCGCCCCACACTAACTAACTCTTAAATACATCCTTCAATATCCGTGAGGCCCTGTCGAAGGCTCGCATCATCCCCGCCTTAAATCCCATAGCATACGCGACAACTCCAACGAGGCCCACCAGGAGGCCTAGGCCTCCTGCGAGCATGTCGCCTGCGCTCATGCTGTCTCCAGCACAGACAACATATTGGCTGGCACTTTCCACAAGCCCTCAATCGTACGTACTGTCACGTACTTGACTGCGATCTTGGTCACGTGCCCAGTGACGTTCTTACCCGAACGGCTGCTGATGAAGTTCACATTGTCGCCGATACAGAGTCCACGCTTGACGTCCTTTACCAGCTCACTGCGAGCGTAACGAATAGCTTCGCTCAATGCGTTCAGCTGATCGTTTGTAAAATTGCTAAACTGGATAGCATAACGAACTTCTTGGAATGTTTTCATCTTTAACTCCGTTTGTTTAGTGTATAGCTATTATAGCCTATGTCGAATTTACTGTCAACTACCTAGGCCAAATCTTCAGACGAAATCTGTCAGTCAAATCCTTCGGCGAAACATACGAACGAAACCTACAGAGTCAAATCTTAAGGTCAACTCTGAAGATTTCGTTTCTAGATTTAGCTTAACAGGACGACCCTGTTGGGTAACTTAATATCTTCATCGTCAAAGTCGTCCTGGTCAATCACTTTGTCCATGTTGTGATAGTCACTGTGCTCAACGTAGCCCTCGTCCACACGATCAATAGTGGGTGCTACTTGTGTGCGCCAGTGATCACCATAGTTATAACTAAAGTGTACATCAGCGTTGGGGTCCATGTCTTGCAACTGCTCAATGAGTTGTGCTACTTTCATTAGGTTTACTCCGTTTTGTTAGTGTAAGTATATTATAACCGAATATGAATTAATTGTCAAGCGGATTCATCTTAACTGCGCGGTAAAATCCCTCATGACCGGTGAATTTGATAGAGCCAAAGTAGACATGGAATTCACCACCATTGTCGTCTTGTACCTGCATAAACCCCAGATCCAAGTCACAATATAAAATTCTGAACATCAAACCCTGTGGGTCTTCGTAAAAACAAGCCTCTTGCGCCATGTCCGCAATACGATCTATAGATACCGTCATATGACTACTCCGTTGTGCTAGCAAGTTTAGCTTGTCGTACTGCCAGCTTAGACATAGCTGTTTGGAACGGGCCGCGCAGTCGAGCCATACGGCGCTCAATGGCAGCTACTTTAAGTTCATGTGCTAGTGTCCAGCCGAGTACAGGGCCAGCTGCTTTGCACGCTGCTTCGTACTCCAGCACAGTCTTGCCCCATTCAATCATTTTGGCGTGTGCATCCAAATCTTGCTTTGTCTTCATCGTCTGCTCCGTTTGTTTACTGTATAGCTATGATAGCCGATAATGATTTAATTGTCAAGCTGACCAATAGCTCTCGCTTGACGGGCTGCAAAAGCTGGGCGTATCATAACGCTCAGTAAACTCTTCGCCACTCAGCAGGTTCTTGCGTGTTACATAAGTCTCGTGTATTGCTACACGGAACCCTCGAGTAGCTGGCCACATAATTGCAGCGCCTGCGTACAGAGTATTGTACGCCACGTCCCGGTACTCTACCTTGTGCTCAAGACGCTCGCCTGCCTTCTTACGCCGATCCAGCTTATAAACCTCTACAGTATAGTTCATATTCAACTCCGTTTTGTTAGTGTATAGCTATTGTAGCCGAATATGAATTAACTGTCAAGCAATTTCTGGTTCTTTTGTTGATGCCAGAACAACCTGACCCTTCTTCAACTTCAGCTCCCCGGACTTCAGGCGAAGCTTCTCGATCTCATAACCCAGGGCCTGACGGATCTCTTCATTGCCCTGTGCGAAGCCTTCGTGCGCAAGATACTGTACTGCTTCCATCTTGCTCATAGGGCTGGGTAGCTCAATCAACCCAATGTCTTTGAATCCCGAACGCTCTAGGACTCTGACTCGATCCAGTGAGTTTGCATAACGCACCGACAACGTTATACCCTTACGTGCTACACCTGCTACTTTGAAAAAGTTCATAGTACTACCTCTTAGTTAATTAAAAAATTTGATAACCACGATAATGATTATACGCTGTATAAAAACTGCAGATGAAGTCCTCTACTGCTTCGGTACCCTCCGGATCTGCGGCCGGGGGATGTCCGTAATATGCTTCGTAAGCACCACGCGGACCCTTGCCCTGTGATGAATGTACCTTAAACAATGTAACCAACTCGTCGTGTGTGAATTCCATTGCCTACTCCGTTTCGTTAGTGTTGTACTATTGTAACCGAATTAGAATTAATTGTCAACTGCCTCTTCGGCAACGGCTACAAGCGCCTCCGCCAGGGGTACATATTTGCAGTCACGATCTGTTACAAACCAAACAGCCTGCCCGTCTACCTGTCGCAGGATGTACTCGTATTCCTCGTACTGATGATTCTCAACATAGTCCGCATAGTCTTTGAACTTCTTAGCTGCACAGTTATGCTCACCGCGATCACGAGCATAAAACGTACACATTTCGCCGTAAAGCGCATCATGCTCAGCTAAGGGCATCTTTGTGTCGAATGGACTAAAGGCGTGCCGCTCGCCCAGTGTGGGTCGAAGGCTAGACAGGTCGCCCAGATCAATAAGCTCTCGCAGTTTGAACGGGTCTGAGTAATGTTCTTGCAGGATCTTACCGTTGTGTTCCAAGTAGCCGTCCCAGTGGCAGTATACTTGTTGAACTGTACCGTCTGCAAACTCTAACGCAATAGTTGAACGTGTTCCCATCGACTTCTCCATTTGTTTAGTGTACAGCTATTGTAACCGAATTAGATTTAATTGTCAACTACCAGGCAATGCGGTGGACTGGGCCTTCTTTTTGTCCCATGTACACAGTAAGCCCTGAGATTAAACGACGGGCTGTACGGGTGCTCTGCTTAACGTAGTCCTCCCCGTCAAAGTGGAACATCTGCCCAATGCGAAGATCTTTGAATGTCCAGTACATATCTGCTCCGTTTGTTTAGTGTACAGCTATTATAACCGAATTAGATTTAATTGTCAAACTCTAATTGTATTTCTGGCTCTCTGGCGATACCTAATTGGTCTTCTAACTCTCGAATAACGATTTCGCAGTCAATACGCTCAACGTTATTTCCCCGAGATAGTTGGGATACTCGTTTACGCAGAACTTTTAACATGGTTAAAGCTACAACCTTGCTGACTTTAATTTTAACGTTACCCATTATCTGCTCCCATTTGTTTAGTGTATAGCTATTATAGCCGAATTAGATTTAATTGTCAACCGAGATATTACATAAATAAAAATATAGTTCGCGGGCCTTGGAACCCCAACTATTCTAACGCTTTGAGGAGCATCAGCATGACTATTTACACCCTTTACATCAAGACCCATAAAATAACTGGCCTTAAATATCTCGGTCAAACAAAAGAAAATGCATTCAAGTACAACGGCTCAGGAAAAGATTGGAAATCTCATTTAAAAAAGTACGGCAAAGAACATTATACTGAAATACTTCGGGAATGTCAATCAAAAGAAGAACTAAGCAACTGGGGTAGATATTACAGCCAGTATTATAATATAATCAATGCTCAAGATGATTATGGCAATAAAATATGGGCTAATCGCATTCCTGAAACAGGTACTGGCGGTCAATCTAATCTGTCAGCTGAAAGTCTTGCTAAACGATCTGCTTCTGCGAAGGTCGCCTGGACCCGTAAGACTACTGAAGATAAAGATAAACGCTCGGCAAATATACGAGCCGCTCGGGCCAACATGACTCCTGAGGCCAAAGCTGAACATTCGGCTTTGATGTCGGCCTCTCTACAGGCCGTCTGGGACAACAGGACTCCTGAGGCCAAAGCTAAACATTCGGCAAATATACGGGCTGGCAAGGCCCGTCGGAACTCTTCATTTCCCTAATAGTTATTTGCGTACTGTCTCATGGGCCATGACTCTGTACTTGGGCATACCTGTCTCCTTAGTTGTCAAAACACTCTTCACCAAGCTCAACTACTTCCTCAGTAGTGACGTTGATGTCGGTAATGCGATAGTCTTGATGCTGGTCACTGATACCTACAAAGGCGTCACGGAAGCTCTGCTCCTGACTCAAGAAGTTCAGCACGTCCTGTTGGCTAGCCGTGTCGGGCACTTCGATCTCTTGGATAATGGTAGTCTGTACGTAGGCTTTCATGTTTATGTCCTGTGTGTTAGTGTAAGTACATTGTAACCGAATTAGAATTAATTGTCAATCAATAGTTATTTGCGTAATGTCGCAGGGCGTGTTGGTATTCCCAATAACTATTTTGTTGTTTGGCGTTTCCGTTCCATGCGACAACCACAGTCCCTGAGGGTTTAACACCCCAGAACCTGCCACGTGACTCAGCGTCGTTGGTGTCAGTATACACCCACTGCCCTGGGGTGAGCCTCTTGAGCTCTTTGGGGCTCATGTGCCCAATGTTGACTGCGGGCTTATACATTATCAACTGCCTCCGCGAGAGCTGTAAACTTGCGACCCAGGGCGTAGAACTTGCGTTGTGCATCAGCTACAGCCTCGTCAATAAGGTCCTGCGCAGTACCATCTTCGAACACTTCCATCGCGTCCTCATACAAGTACCCACTGCAGGCAGCGTAGCCAACCTCCAGCCCTTCCACTAAGACCCTCGCCCTAAGGTCAAACCAGTCGTAGAAGCCATCGTTGATCTTCTCGCGAATCTCTGAGATATTATGATGTTCGTCATCAAAAAGGTCTGCTGGGTCTATATCGCAATAGGTACGATCCACTACAATCAGCATGCCGTCCTGCTCTGCTTGCTGCATACCATGCCAGTATTGAGTCATTATGTGCTCCTGTCGTGTTGGTGTAAGTTTACGCTAGTACAGCTAAAAAGTGACTGCCCTGACTCACTGTAGCACCGCCCCTAAAGGGCTTCCACACCGTGTCCACTTCCACTACTTGCGCTGCAATGCCCTGCGCAGCTAGGCGTGCAATGGCTGCTTGAGCAAACTTATGCCCGTCCATGCCATGCGTATAAAAGAAGCCCTTGCGCAGCACTATGTTGCCTGCTCGGTTACGCCCAATACTGTCCACATGACATTCCAGTATGGGACGCACTTGTTTGACTGTTAGCATCTTTAACTCCCATTTGTTAGTGTATAGCTATTATAGCCGAATATGAATTAATTGTCAACCCTGCACTAGTTCTTTTAGATCAAGATCTTGTACGTGACTCGAAGAAGTTAGACTCTGTATAGCAACTCTATACCCCGCCGCTTTTTTCAGGAGTCCCAACTCTACTGCTTTCTCTCTATTGCGGATATACTTACAACCCGAATCTGCTGGTTTGCCGCCACTCCACTCCACAGCGTAGGTTACAGAAATTACAGGACGAGTAGTGGGTTTGATTGTAAATGCCATGTTCTGCTCCTGAAGTGTTAGTGTACGGCTATTATAACCGAATTAGAATTAATTGTCAACTGCTCGTTTACTATGTTTTTCGCGACGCTTGTACTTAATCTTGCTCTCCACCCGTCGAGCTTTGAAGGGTGTGTTCTCGCAGAATAGTATAACGTGCGCACGTACTTGTTTCCGGGGCATAGTAAACGAGACTTTCATCATCAACTCCCATTTGTTAGTGTACGGCTATTATAACCGAATTAGAATTAATTGTCAAACACAAGGAGAAGATAAATAGATGTAGTTCACGGGATTCGCAGTCCCCAACTACTCTAACGCTTACAAGGAGCATCAGCAATGACTATTTACCTGCTAAAGAAAACTCACGCCAAAACCGGTCTAATGTATCTGTGCAAGACTGTTCAAAATCCATTCAAATACAAAGGATCAGGTAAAGATTGGTTACCTCATTTACGACAGTATGGTGATGATCATTATACTGAAATCATACAGGAATGTCAATCAAAAGAAGAGTTCAAATATTGGGGCAAATACTACAGTCTATTATGGAATATTGTCAACGCACAGGACGACTTCGGTAATAAGATCTGGGCTAATAAAAAGATTGAAGGCGGTGATGGTGGCAGTCGTCCTAATCCGTCTCCCGAGACTCGTGCTAAACGATCTGCTTCTGCACGGGCCACCTGGGCCAGTAAGTCTCCTGAGATTATAGCTGAACATTCGGCAAAAATACAGGCCACCCGGCTTAAATGGACTCCCGAGGAGCGAGCTAACCTTTCGGCTAACCTTTCGGCAGCTATGCGGGCCAGCACTAAACATTCGGCAGCTATGCGGGCTCGTCGGATCTCTTCATTGCCCTGAGCGGATTAATACTCGGCTTTGACACCCGCCTCATCTTCACTAAGGAACACTTTGCCAGTCTGCAGCTCACCGTCTTCTCTAAAGCGGATCTTGTAGCAGAACCTACCCGTGTTGGTGATGCCCACAAACTCTGAGTCAAAGACACAGTCATCTCTATAACCCGAGTCATGTAATGCACGGGTAAGGCTCATGTCATGATAACTGGAGAGACGGCTAATGGTTTTTGCAGTAATCATCTTTATTCCCTTTTGTTAGTGTATAACTATTGTAGCCGAATATGAATTAATTGTCAAGGGGCCGAAGCCCCAGGGATTAAAACTCGTACATCTTTACAGAGCTGTCCAGCGCCAGCAATTCCTTGGCAGCACCCGACAGGAAGCGATAACGGCGTGCTACCTCTACACGGGGGATCTCCCCATCGCAGGTAAGGTTCTCGGGGCTGAGTGCAGCATCCAGGCGGTTAGCAATTGCTTGGCGGTCCTTGGGGCTTTGCAAGCTCAACGCAGGGCGTCGGAAGATGGTGGCAAAGGCGTTCTCTTGATCTACAAATGCGGTAAGGTTAGATACTTTCATGTTCAATTCCCTTTTGTTTAGTGTACAGCTATTGTAGCCGAATATGATTTAATTGTCAACGGATTTGTAATAACGCAACTCACTGACAATCTCAGCGCAGGCTGCAAGCTCATACTGCTCGATAAGGTTGCTGGTGGGGCTGGTGCTTTGCGGAGGGTACTTGCTCTTGTGCAGTACACGGTCCATCAGTGTGGCGCGAACGTGTTCAGTAGTAGTCTCGTCATTGTGTAGTGCTGCAATGACTTGATTCAGAATCGTCAGCTTTGCAGCAGAAGCAAACGCATCTAAACTCCAGGTTAGCGCATATCCAGGATCCTTGTCCAGAGCCCGTTTAAACTTCTCAATGCTAGCAGTCTCTGCTTCAGCTAACCGTGTATACTTTGCTAAGAGGTATCCTTCAGACATATTAACTCCCTTTTGTTAGTGTATAACTATTGTAGCCGAATATGAATTAAATGTCAAGCCCTAATGCGTGCGCATCTTGACACTCTTGTATCCAAACTTTGAATCCCTCAATATCTACTAAGCCATTGCGTACCCAATAGTACATTAACTCAGGCTCAATCTCGTACAGGGATTGTGACTCTGTGAGACTGTCAAAAGACTTTGCAACAGGGTTATATACAAGCATATCAACTCCCTTTTGTTAGTGTATAACTATTGTAGCCGAATATGAATTAATTGTCAACTACTCATTGCCACCATAGGGCACTCTAGGACCGCCGATCAGGTCCTCCACAGAGTCAAACAGATCTGAGTCAACACCCAAGGCGTCTAAGTAATCGTTAAGTCCGGTACGGTAAGCAATGGGGTCCAGACGACGCAGGATCTCGCTGGGCCAGAACTGTAGTCCCGCCACCCGAATCTCACGGTCTTCGTCCAACATCATGTCGTATGATACTTTGGCTGCTGCCCAGGATTTAATCATCTTCAACTCCCATTTGTTTAGTGTACAGCTATTGTAGCCGAATTAGAATTAACTGTCAAGCACTAAAGGGGCACTAAGGCCCCCTTAGCCTATTTGTACTTGTATGCTACGTAGATCTTAGCACCCACTTCTACCCACGCATGACTGCCCTCATCCTTAACTAAAGGATTGTTTAGGACTTTCTTCAGCATACTGGGAAACATTTTCTCCCCCTCAGTCCAATAACGGCCCGAACACCCGCAGCAACACGCACCGCGAACACCGCTGTAAACGCTCTCGTAACCCGTCATCGACTACTCCCATTTGTTAGTGTAAAGCTATTATAGCCGAATATGATTTAATTGTCAACAACTTCACTATAAATAAACGACAACGGAGAACCACATGCCCATCAACTCAGGCCAGCTAGCTTACTTTACCAACCTCACCCCCATACAGTTATCCCAGCTTATAGTCCAGTCCGGCGGTGCCAGTCTAACCTTTGTGCGAGCCCAGTTCCTGGAGGTAACCAACCCATCACTGCCCGCCTACACTTTCAACTATACCGCGTACCTAGATGATGTGGACTACAGACTCGTACAGGTAACCTACGACTCTGCGGAGGACACCACCACTGCGGTAGTAGTCTAATCTTGCGGGGTCATCACGCGATTGCTGCTGACCTGCTGTACCTCCCCCTGACTCAGGATAACACGGTCACGCACTGACCCAAAGACCTGAATAGGTGCATCCAGCTCCACAGTATGCACAACCTTACCCCCGTAGGATACACGGCTTAGCACCACCCGCCCCTCTACAGGGAAGTCCTCAAGGTAAGTACCCAGTACTCGCAAACCTTCCAAATTCCAGTTGTTCATTGTGTTGCCTCCGTCTCATAGCCTGATATGCGGCAGTCGTGTAGCAAGTCCTGCCCCTCAAAAGTACACTCAACCGCATTGAGTGCGTCCAGCGCGGATACTGTATCCGGGACCTTAAGTATGAGTACTAGGGTTACTGTTTTCATACAGACTCCTTGTTAGTAGCAAAGGGCGCATAACCCTGGGGGTAACGCAACCCTGTGTTAGGGTCAGACAACTCGCTCAGATCCACTTGCGCATACTGCTCTTGCAACAGCTGACAGTTCAGCAACAGCTCAACGTCTGTTAGCAGCCCTGACGAGTACTGCTTGACAATGTCAGCAAGCTCTTGGTTAAGCTCATTAATATTCCACTGCTTAGGCTCTTTAGTCATTGCTTACTCCTTAGTAGCAAAAGGGTTGCTGGTGTACTTAATGCCATTGCCATCATACAACTCAGTTACATCTAACTGCGCATACAAGTCCTGCAGCGTTTTACAGCTCTCCAGCAGCTCAATGTCCGTAATGAGCCCTGTTGAGTACTGACGTACAATGCTGAGCAGCTCAACATGCAGCTCTGCATTGTGGGTTGGTTTGCGTGGTACAGTCATTTAGTACTCCCGTTTTGTTAGTGTTGTACTATTGTAGCCGAATTAGGATTAACTGTCAAGCTCAAACGTAGACTTGTACTCAGCAAGCTCATCTGCTAAGTCAATCTTACTAGCAATCAGTTCTTCCACAATGTACTCTAACCCCTCTACAGACTCTAACTCTGCAATAGCCCGTTTTACATTAGCCAGGGCTATTTCCATTTTGATTAACCAGTCCATTTAGTGCTCCGTTTTGTTAGTGTTGTACTATTATAGCCTAATCTGAATTAACTGTCTAGTGTTTTATTACAACAAAACCTGTTGACAATTAAATCACCGCCGCTTACAATGTATTTGTCGAATGAAAAGGGATGGACGGCGAGGGTGCCTGTCATTCCCGGGGTCGTGTCAAAACAACAGTCGGCATGCTGAGGTTGACAATTAAATCATATACCGGTAGGATTTGTGACTGTAGTGAAAAAAGCACAACCAACAGGGGGCTTGACAATTAAATCAATATCAACTAAAATATGCTTGTCGAATGAAAAGGGGTGGTGGGCACCGTGCCTGACTGTTCTGATGTTGCAAAAAACCGACATCGGTTTTCGCTTGACAATTAATTAAAAGTATGCTATAATATAGCTTTGACTTCTGGTTCTGGTGTTGTATTTAAACGACAAGTTGCGAAAAAACGACACTAAAACCGGTTGACAATTAAATCAAAATCAGCTATAATGGAGTGCTGACCTGAACTTCGGTGTCGCATGAAAACAACGAAATGACTGTTGTAGAATCCCTACAGACCTTGAAGAAAATCTGGGTCACCCTAGAAGAAATCTGGCGACCCTGATGGCCTCGAAGAAATCTCCTGACCTAGGTGGTCTGGGCGGTGACGACACTGGTGATACCCTGAGCCGAATTATACTCAGCGCGGGTAATGGCAGCAGGCTGCTGAACCATGGCGGCATTGTAGGCTGTGTAGTTGGCTTCGGTATCAAATACCAAGACCACAGTGGAGACATCCGCCTCAGCTGGAGTGTCACTTATACTTAGGTATCCGGGCTGTTCCGCCATCCAGGCAAACAACTCTTTTCGTGCGAGGTCATTAGGTGACCCTGCGGCGGTATTCCACCAGGCGGTTCCCTGTGGTTTAGTGGTTACTATAGTTACTGTATATGGCATGTTCTACTCCTTGTGTAGTGTATTTATAGTGTACATACTGTTATACATATACCCATAACGAAATTTAAAAATTTGATTCAGGATCTGAAATCTAAGAATTTGGATCTAGATGTCAAATCTAAGAATTTGGATCTAGATGTCAAATCTAGGAATTTGGATCTAGATGTCAAATCTAGGAAACCGATTCTCAGAACGAAATCTTAACTTTTCACCCGACAGAATCAACTTATTAAGTGACACCTACTAATAACACTCAATGACACTCTGCCTTGAGCATGTGAGTATAATATAACCTGATTCCATCGAGTGGAAAGTTAGGGTTACAATTGCTGCCCTGGGGTATAGCTTTAGACTGCTTAAAACAGGGTTTTGCCCTAGTGGAATAGGCGGTATATACAACTCAATTCCATCGAGTGGCGAGTTAGACGGTGGTGGGTCAATGGTCGTCAAGGGTGATGCCGAAGGTGAAGACGGTGTCAGGTGACGTCGAAGGTGATGCGTCACCCGTATTCAGTGTCGTTCAGTGTCATTCGCTCTTGTTCGTCGTCATTGAGCGTCGTTCAATGATTCTACCCACACACCTCGCTCTTTTCAGTGCGATCCGGGGTACTGACTCTACGCCATAATTCGCCTCCAATTAGTGTATAATTGTGTGGTAAAGTGTGGTATTGTGTGGTAATTGACAATTAATTATACCCCGCTTACAATGGCTATATCACTTAATCGCTTAATTAGGAGTTAATAG
>Ga0214206_1000435_pt1 | contig 11519 bp, 13 predicted proteins | sample TroBogEpilimnion_26_FD_153044 | JGI IMG/M metagenome (GOLD analysis project Ga0214206, IMG submission 153044) | Freshwater microbial communities from Trout Bog Lake, WI - 07JUL2009 epilimnion | ecosystem: Environmental > Aquatic > Freshwater > Lake > Epilimnion/Euphotic zone | place: Trout Bog...
GAGCAAGCAGGTATCATCAAGCGCAAACAGTTCAAAATGTGGCCAGCTAACAAGCCCACCCCTGAACTGGAATATGTCATCGCGTCATACGACCCAGCTACCTCAGAAAAAACCACTAACGACCCAACAGCTTGTACAGTATGGGGTGTGTTTGAAACCACCGACATTGGTGTTGGCATCATCCTCTTGGATGCTTGGGATGGTCACTTAGCTTACCCAGAGTTGCGCCGTAAAGTGATCGACGACTTTAAGGAAGTGGTCTATGGCGCTGACAATGACTTTGGTAAGGGGCGTAAAGCGGACATGGTGCTGATGGAAGATAAGTCCGCTGGTATCTCACTAATCCAAGAGTTGCAGGGTTCTGGCATTGATGTACGAGGTTACAACCCCGGTCGAGCCGATAAGGTGCAGCGTATCAACATTGTCGCGCCCCTGATTGCCAAAGGTAAAGTCTGGATACCTGAAGACCCTAAGATCAAAGGCGAGTTTGCTGATTGGGCTAAACGGTTCCTCAGACAAGTGTGTTCGTTCCCAGAAGGCGGTGGTCATGATGACTATGTGGACTCTTTGTCACAAGCCCTGCGTGTTTTGCGTGACACTGGTTGGATTCAGCTTGATCCACTACCAGCCCGTGATTATTCCTATGCCGATGACGATTTTCGCAAACGATCTGCAAATCCTTATGCTCAGTAGGGCGGAAACCCCCATTTATTTGCATTAGTATAAGTAGGAATACGAAAAGCGCCTGCAGCGCCTGTTTGGGCCCTACACCCAATCTAGTTTCCGGCCAATTCAACTTGTAGGGAGTTAACATGAAAAAACCAAAGGGATTTCACAAACATCATATTGTTCCACGACACGCTGGAGGAACTGATGATCCGAGTAATATAATTTATTTAAGCCCAATTGACCATGCGGAAGCGCATCTAAATCTTTTTAAATTATATGGAAACCCAAATGATGCTCACGCGTACAATTTTTTAATAAAAAACATAGACGAAAGCGGAAATTTTATATCAGGTTTTCAAGGAAGAAAACATTCAGATATTTCCAAACAAAAAATGTCAGAAAAAAGAATTGGTCAAAATTCAGGAATAAATAATCCAATGTACGGAAAAACTGGAAAAAATTCGCCAGTTGCAATAGCGATTAAATACAACAACAAGATATTTGAATCAATTTCAGATCTTGCTAAATTTTTAAATAAACCAAATAAAACTATTTGGAACAGAATAAAAAATAACCCAATTAAATGGGGATACGAGGTATTAGCATAATGGCACAATCGCCACAATTACCCATCCAGCAAGGCGGCAATCTTCCCGGTTTAGACCGTGATGATGATATTAAAGATGACGCTGAGCAAGAAATACAAAAGGAAGAGTTTGAGCAAGAGCTCGGCTTAGATCCAGAAGATGTGGATCAAGAAGTCATCGAGTTAGATGATGGGTCAGTTGTTGTCAACTTCAAACCCAAAGAAGGTCCACAAAAAAATCCTGAGTTTTATGAAAACTTGGCAGAGACCTTTGATGAAGATGTTCTGATTACATTGGCTTACGAATATCTTGACTACATTGATGTAGACAAAGAAGCCCGTAAGCAACGCGATAAACAATACGAAGAAGGTCTACGCCGCACTGGATTAGGCAAAGACGCACCGGGTGGTGCAGTGTTTGATGGCGCATCCAAAGTGGTGCACCCTGTCATGGCAGAAGCCTGCGTTGACTTTGCTGCTTCTTCTGCAAAAGAATTATTACCCCCTGAAGGTTTGGTTAAGACCAACATCAAGGGCACTGCTGATTTAGAAAAACAAGATACTGCCAACCGTAAGGCGGACTTTTTAAACTGGCAGCTTACCGAACAGATTGCTGAATACCGCGATGAGATGGAGCAGTTGCTCACTCAGTTACCGCTTGGTGGTTCACAGTTCCTCAAATGGCGTTTTGATGAAGAACAAATGCGTCCTACTTGCGAGTGGGTACCAATTGATAACATTATCCTGCCATACTCCTCTACCAATTTCTACACATCACAACGCGTTACTGAAGTACAAGATATTACTGAAGACATTTATCTTCAGCGTATTGAGCAAGGTATTTACAAAGACATCGAGTCATTCACGACATCCGATGCACCGTTAACTGAACAGACTCGTTCTGAAGAAGCCAATAATAAAATCGAAGGCAAAGAAATGCCATCGAAGAATATTGACAATCTTCGTCGTGTTTATGAGATTACCTGCTTCTTGCGTTTGGAAGATGATGAAGAAACTGGTGGGCGCCGCGCCCCTTATATTCTCACCCTTGATGAGACAACCAGTAAGGTATTGGCTCTAAGACGAAATTGGGAATCAGGCGATGAGAAGCTCACAAAACTGGATTGGTATGTTGAATTCAAATTCATTCCTTGGCGTGGTGCTTACGCTATCGGTCTCCCCCATCTTATTGGCGGTTTGTCTGCTGCTCTCACTGGCGCTCTACGTGCTCTGCTTGACGCTGCTCATATCAACAACTCTCAGACATTACTTAAACTCAAAACTGGACGCGTGTCTGGACAGTCTGATAGGATTGAACCCACCCAAGTAGTTGAAGTTGAATCTGGCCCCGGTATTGACGATGTACGTAAGATCGCCATGCCAATGCCGTTCAATCCACCTTCATCGGTGTTGTTTGATTTATTGGGTTGGCTAACTACCGCAGCTAAAGGTGTTGTTTCTACTTCTGAAGAGAAGATTGGTGAAGCCAATAACAACATGCCTGTTGGCACAGCCCAAGCGCTGATCGAACAAGGCGCCAAAGTATTCTCAGCTATCCATGCTCGTTTGCATCGTAGCCAAGCTAAGTCATTAGAAATCGTATCTCGTATTAACCATTGGTACTTGTCTGAAATGGACAACGAATCTGGTACTGAGATTGAAGTTCGTGACTTTGCTGAAAACAATGACATTCGTCCAGTATCAGATCCTAACATCTTTTCTGAAACACAACGTCTTGCTCAAAGTCAGGCAATCTTGCAATTAGCCACACAGGCTAATGCAACAAGTCCCGGTACATTTGATATGCGCTCTGTTTACAACCGCATATTAAAACAAATGAAGGTACCAGACATTGAAGAGATTATGCCAAACCCAGAAGGCGCAAACGAATCTAACCCAGCGCTTGAGAACGTCTCCATGACCATGGGTAGACCAGCTGCGGCTTACCCAGACCAAGATCACATTGCACACATTAAGGTACACCTTGAATATGCGAACAATCCTGCCTATGGTGGCAATCCCGTTATTGGGCCTGTTTTTGCTCCTCATGCTCTTGATCATATCAAACAGCATTTAACATTACACTACCTGCAATCCATGCGCTCCTATGTGGCGCAGGCATCTGGTGGTCGTGATGTACTTGAGTTGCATACGGAGAAACCATTAGATCTTGAAGCACAGCAAGCCTTGGCTTTGGCATCACAATTGGTAGACGAAGATTCCAAGCGCACCATGACACCGTATGTCCAGCAGATTGGTCAGTTGGCACAAAAAGTCGCACAGGCACAACAAGCTCAGCAACAAAATCAGCTTATGGCTGATCCAACCGCTGCGGCAATTGTTAAGACTCAAATGGCTGAGACTCAGCGCAAAACGCAAGAGTTCCAGAACAAACTGCAACTGGACGTACAAAAAGCGCAGCAAGAGTATCAGGTTAAAGTAGCTGAGTTGCAACAGCAAGTTCAAGAGTTGCAAGCGAAGTACAGCACCCAGACCAATATTGACAACCAGCGTAATGCTACCGATATTGCCATGGCAAACATTAACAACGCGGCCAAAGAGCGTATTGCAATGATTACCGCTGGTGCGCAGATGAGCCAGATGCAAGCCCAGTTAGAAGCTGAGCAAGATGCATCAGCTAGAGATGCCATCATCGCGGCCGAACAAGATATTCGCGCCCATGGTTTAGCTGTACAGCAACAAGCGTTTGAGCAACAAGCTTCCCAAGTCCAACAAGCTATTGAAGCACAAAACAAAATGGCTCAAGGACAACAGCAATTGCAACAAGACATGCAACAGCATCAACAACAATTAGCGCAAGCTGATCAGCAACATCAGCAACAAATGCAACAAGCACAACAGCAACAAGAGATGCAACAGCAGCAACAAGAAGTACAACAACCACCCACTGAGGAACAATAATGGCAAAAGATGAATTAGGTTTTCGTCAAACCTACAAACAAATGGGCAAAGAAAGCTCTGGCGGCGGCCCCGGCGAAAAAACAATTGATGATGGCAAGTCTGGCTCACACCGCGATAACAACTGGAAAGTTGGCGCGGCCCAAGCAAAAATGGCTAAGTCATCTAAAGTTGGTCCAGATAAAAATCTGAACGAAATCGGCGGCGGAAACTTTTATTAATATTTGGGGCGGAATGCCCCAAATGTTTGCATTAGTAAGAATATGAAGGACATTGTAAGTGAAATTATCGGTCGCGTACGCGCTGAGATAAAAATTCAAGCAGAAACCGTTACTGCGGGGACAAACATCAATTCATTTGATGATTATAGACAGTATGTCGGGAGAATCGAAGGTTTACAATCGACTCTTGACATTATTGACGAAATTTTAACGGAAGACGACGAAGAAGATCTGTAAAGATCGCAGGAGGCAGCCGAATGGCAGCATTTGATATTAATCAAAAAGACGAACCAGATTTACGTACGGAAGAAGAGTGTTTTCCAAACGTTGATCCCGGAGTCGAAGTAGCTGGAGATCGAGTATTGGTGCAGTTACGCCGAGAAAAGACTACCAGCAAAGGTGGAATCATCCTTGTGGATGAAACCAAACAAACCCTACGTTTCAACGAGACTGTAGCCAAAGTAATCCAACTCGGACCTTTAGCATATAAGTCGCCAGACAACCTCGAACCTTGGATTGAAGGTGCATGGTGTAAAGAAGGCGATTTGGTAAGGACGATTAAGTACGGTGGTGACCGATTTGTTGTTCAGCCTGATGATGATGGCGCCCCAGTGGTGTTTATTACCATTCAAGCACGTGAAATTATCTCCCGCATTAAGTCTTTCGAGGCTGCGCAGAAGATGAAGGCGTTTGTAGACTAATTTTGAAAGAAAATTATGGCAGAAAATGAAAAAGATGTTCCTGTGAAGGAACTTGAAGATGGCTCTGTTTTAGCCAAAATAGAATTGCCTGAAGAAATTGAAGTTGAAGCTCAAGAAGAGCAAGAAACTGAAGGCAAGAAAAAGAAAAAAGACAAAAAAGAAGAAGAGCACGACGACGAAGATGAAGAAGCTCACGCTGCTGGCGATGATGAAGCCGCAGAAGAGGGTGAAACAGACGAAGAACGTGAAGCTATTCGCGAAGCTCGCAGAGAAGAACGCAAACTCAAGAAAGAATTAAAGAGACAGCGTGAAATCTCCGCAAAAAACAAGATTACCGCACTTGAGAGACGCAATGCTGAGTTGGCAGAACGCCTTGCAAAAGTGGAAAGCACTGCATCATCGTACCAATTTGCGCAATTAGATAAGGCTATCGAAGACGAAGCCACTAAGATCGAATATGCCAAATTAAAGATGTTAGAAGCTGCTCGAAACAATGATGCCGCGGCTCAAGTCGAATATTTGGAGCAATTGACTGACGCTAAACAGCGTTTTAATCAAGCAACCCATTATAAAAAACAACAACTCGAAGCTGCAAAGGCACCTAAGCAAAATGTGCCTAACCCAGTTAATACCGAAGTTCAAGAAAATGCTACAAAGTGGCTTAAAAAGAACTCTTGGTATGACCCACAGGCTCGAGATACAGATAGTAGAATTGCCAAAGTAGTTGACCAAGAACTTGCCCAAGATGGGTGGGATCCATCAGACCCAGAATACTGGGACGAATTGGATAGTCGTTTATCAACACGACTTCCCCATCGTTACGCATCAAAAGGTAATAGTTTAAATCAACGACGCGCTGCAGGTCCAACGGCTTCTAGCCGTACAACCAACCCATCGGGACAAAAACCCGGCACTATTACGCTAAGTCGTGATCGTGTACAAGCAATTAAAGATGCTGGGGCTTGGGATGATGTAGAGCGTCGCAATAAAATGATCCGCGCCTATGCGCAGTATGATCGTCAAAATAAAGGTTAATGAAAAATGGCAAATACAAGAATTAAACGTGACTTAGATGATCGCTTAGCCGATCGAGCACAAGAAGTAATGGAACGCGCTACTACAGCGAATCCAGATGACATTGCACGTCGTGAACGCCTTGATGCGTTTAGAGACAAGTGGGCAAATAGTGCGTTGCCCGATCTTCCTGCGGGACTTATCCCCGGGATGCACTTGTGTTGGTTGTCAACAACCAATACTTACGACAGTATCGACAAACGTATGGCGTTGGGTTATGAGCCAGTTAAAGTCTCAGAATTAGGTAAAGACTTTGAAGGACTAGGCAAGATGAGCTCGGGCAAGTTTGAAGGCTGTGTTAGTTGTAACGAAATGGTTCTCTTCAAATTACCAGAAGATATCTACCAAGAAGTTATGAAAATGCTCCACCTCGAGGATCCTCTCGAGCACCAACGCAACATTACGGCTAACGTCCGGGGTGCTGCGGAGGGAAGTAAAGGTGGGCGTTCCGTACTCGAAGGTGGACTTTTGGAAATGGAAAAAGAGGCCGCAAAAGCGAATAATAAAAACATTCGTTTCTCTTAACATTCTTCAAAAACAAAGGAAAAATAGACTATGTCTACAGTATTTCAACCCTTTGGTCTGAAGCCAGCTTACCACCCAAGTGGTTTAGATCGTTCGGTTCCATTCGTTGGCACCAACAACTATAACCTTACCAGCACAACTGGTGGTGCGTACACAGCTCCTTACTCCCTCACCGGAGCTCAAGTAGCGTTTTACCAGTACACACCCGTGGCAATCACTTCAACAGGCCAATTAACCATTGCAGCAGCTACCGCTTCTGGCACTGGTAAAGTTTACGGTTCTTTCGACGGTGTAGAATATACAACCGCTGAAGGTCGTCGTACTCTCGGTAAATCAATCACTGCCGCTTCTTTAGCAGCTGCAACACAAATCGTTTTCTGGATTTTCCAAGACCCAGCATTGGTCTACGAGATTCAAGTTAACGGTTCTGCAAACGCTAACTCAGTCGGTCAAGAATACAACTTCGACACAACAACTGGTTCAGCTGTAACTGATGGTTATATCATCGGTACAGGTGGTGCTGGTTTCTCAACAACCGCTCTTGCAGCTACTCCAGTTGGTTCTGGTAACGTAGGTCAGGTTCGTGTAGTTGGTCTCGGTCGTGAAACTGCATACCCAGCTGGTTCTACCAATGCTTGGGGCGATGCAAACACAATCGTACAAGTTGTAATTTCCAACAACACATTCGCTGCCAACTCGGCATCTGTCTAATAACGAAAGGATATAGCACATGGCAACCCCAATGCGCAGTACAGACTTTCGTGCGGTAGTCGAGCCGATTATCAACGAAGTCTTTGACGGTGTTTACGAACAACGTGACGATGAGTGGAAAGGATTTGTTGAACAGATCCAAGGTATTCCACGTAACTACCATGAAGAAGTAATGCTCTTCGGTATGAACGCAGCTCCTGCAATGCCTGATGGCACTCCAGTTAGCTACGATCAAGGCGGTACGCTGTACATCACCCGCTTCATCTACCAAATCTATGGCTTGGCATATGCCTTGACCAAAGTTTTGATGGAAGACGGTGATCACATCCGTATCGGCTCAACATTTGCTAAGCACCTCGCTCAGTCAATGATTGAAACCAAAGAAACATTATGCGCTAACTTGCTCAACTTTGCATTCACAACCGGCTATGTTGGTGGTGACGGCGTAACATTGATCAACACAGCACACCCAATCGCTAACGGCGGTTCTTACTCTAACCAGTTATCTACTGCAGCTTCTTTGAGCCAAACTTCTGTTGAACAGTTGTTAATTCAAATTCGCTCAGCTGTAGACAACAACGGTAAGCGTATCCGTTTGAAAGCAGAACAGTTAGTTGTTCCACCAGCACTAGAGTTCCAATCAGAAGTAATTCTGAAGTCGGTTCTGCGTTCTGGTACAGCTGACAACGATCTGAACCCAATCAAGTCTACTGGTATGTTGCCAAAGGGTACACACGTTGTAACCCGTTTGAGCTCTTCCAAAGCTTGGTGGATTCAGACTGATGCCGAAAATGGTCTCATGCTCGTTATGCGTCGTCCAATGGAGAAATCCATGGAGGGTGACTTCGAAACAGATAGCATGCGTTATAAGGCCACTGAGCGTTATGCGACTGGATGGCACGATGCCCGTAACATCTACGGTACAGCTGGTTTGTAATTAGCAATATGTTGTAAAAACAAAAAGCCCACTCACAAGGTGGGCTTTTTCATGTATAATAACATTATGGCAAAAGATAAAGAAAACCAAAAACGTTTAGCAAAAGAATGGTACGAGCGTAATAAAACGCTTGCTGTTGAACGTGCGCTTAAATGGCAAAAAGACAATATTGAAAGAAAACGTGAAATAAACACAAAATGGCGAGACGAAAATAGAGAACAGCATAACGCCACAAATCGCGAATGGAATAAAAACAATAAACCACGTAAAGCAGCATTGCAAGCTAAACGCAAATCAGTAATTCTTCAACGCACCCCAATTTGGGATCCTGACGCACACCTTATCGTAGCTAAATATCAACTAGCAGCCATGCTTACCCAAGCATCCGGCACCCCCTATCATGTAGACCACATTATTCCGTTACAAGGCAAAAATGTATCTGGTTTGCATGTATTTTCCAATTTAAGAGTCATACCCGGCGCTGAAAACGTCAAAAAGTCCAATTCCTACACAATCTAGGGCGGAAATAGCAAAAAGTTTGCATTAGTATGTATAGGAAGATTTGCCCCCAACAGACTACTGCCACTTCCCAGTAGACGATCAAGCGACTGAGTGGGGCTATAAACTCTTGATAGGAAACAATCAAAATGTCAGTAACATTTAATCAACCAGTACGCATTAATAAGTACAATAACCCAACTAACAATGGTGTAATCGCTCCAGATAACACCGGTGCAGCAGTATGTACTCAAGAGAGCTACATTCTCAACCCCATTTCTGCCGCTAACTCTGGCACAGTAACATTTCAAACAGCCGATGTAGGTCAAACTACTGCAACTCCGTTTGTATTGCCAGCTGGCGCAATTATTGAAAACGTAGCACTGTATCAAACTACTTCTGCCACTGGTTTAACTGGCGGTGTAATCACGGTTTCTTTGACACAGCCAAGCACAACTGGTGGCGCTAATACCGTTACTGCTTTAGGCACAATTACTCCAAACACCACTGGTGGAATCATTAACATTAGCTTTACCCAATCTGCTGCTGTTGCAAATGCAATTAGCAACATTGGTACTGTTGATGCTACTTTGACTTTCTCTGCTGCTAACGTAACTGCTATTTCCGGTGGTGCTATTTCTGGTACATTCCAAACTACTTATACACCACGTAACTACACCGGTTCTATCATTAACGTTGGCCAAGGTTACACAAACTCGTAATTAATTGCCTAGGGGGCGCAAAGCCCCCTACTTAACTTTAAAGGAAATTAATTATGGCATCGAATTTAGTAACAAATCTACAAAATATTCCAGCTGCTGTTGAATCCGTAACTAAGGTTGGTCGCACAGAACCGTTTGATTTACAAGTTTCCCGTGGTCAAATCATGGGCCATACTTTGGTCAATATCAATGGTTACAATGCCAACGTAGCTGGCACATCAATTCCATTATGGGAAAATGCAACAGCGTATACATTCCCTAGCACAGCCTTGACTATGACTGTTGCAAGCTCATCTGCAACTGATGCAAGTCCAGCAAAAGTAACTATCAATGGTCTTGATGCTAACTACAATCAAGTAACTGAAATTGTATCTTTAAATGGTACATCTGGCGTAACTACCGTTAATAAGTTTTTGCGTATTAACAGCATATCCATGACTGCTGTGGCTTCTGGTCAAGTTAGCAACGTTGGTACTATCACTGTTTCAAACGGCGGTACAATTTACGCTCAAATTAATCCGGGATTAGGTCGTAGCCAAATGACAGTTTATACTGTACCAAATGGTTACACATTTTACCTAAACCGTATTAATGCTTGGTCTGGTAGCAGCTTATCTAGCAACGTATACATTTTCTATAATCTGACTAATTCTACAAACGGTATTAATATTTCTACCGCGCAAATTAGTTTTACATTGTTTATAGATGTGCATCGTTATGCGCCAAATGTGTTCCAACAAAAAGCGGATTTGACTTTTGCTTTTTCAACAAGCGATAGTTCTTCTCAGCACGTTGCAGCATATATTGAAGGCTTTTTAGTTCAAAACGATGGTCAAGCATTAGCTTCAGCAATCTAAGGCGCTTAAATGCCTGTTTATCTTGACACTCGCGGAAACTCGGTTCTTGCTGTAGGGATTTGTGATCGCTGCAGCAGGAAGTTTCCGTACGTCGAGTTAATGCCAGATCCCAATTTCCCCGGAATGCGGGTCTGCAAAGATGACAAAGATAATTTTGACCCATGGCGTTTACCCGCACTGCAAACTGAAAATATTGCTTTGCGGTTTCCGCGCCCAGATGTATCAATTGCCTTAACACCAGAAGAAATTTTGTTGCCGGGTGGATTTACAGAAGGCCCAGACTCAATCTTTATTCAAGGTGTTCCTCCCGATTCTGGTGCATCTGGTGATTTGTCTTATGCAAACAATTCACCATACTCCACAATGAGTTTGAATCCTGTCATTGGTGCAATCAACCCCAATACAGGTCCAGCAGCTGGTGGCACACCAATACTAATCAATGGCAACAACTTAACAGATGTTTATTCTGTGGTTATTGCTGGCAAACAAGCTACATTTACATTAATTAGCTCATTACAAATTTCAGCCGTAACTCCAGCATATATGGCAGGTCTTGCTGACGTTACTGTGATATCGCCATTTGGCACATCCACAAGTCATGGCGGCTTTACTTATACATAAAAGAGAATGGCTGATAAACCGATAACAGGGCTACCGACAGCTATAACCCTAACAGGTAATGAAGTAACGGTAGTCGTACAAAAAGGCGTATCAAAGCAGGTACTTGTTTCGGCAATTGCCAATCTTGTCGTACCCGGAAAGTTAATCACGTCAGTGGCGTTGTTGCCAAACTATGACATCATTTTTTACTATTCTGATGGCACAACATCTACGATTGGTCCGATTCCGGGATTTGTTTCAGCAACAATTAATGGCTCTGGCCATTTAATTCTTACTGAAACCAACGGCTCTACAATTGATTGTGGTTCTGTTATTGGCCCACAAGGTCAATCAGGTTATAGTGGTTACAGCGGTCAGCAAGGTCAATCAGGCTATAGCGGTTATTCTGGCTACAGTGGCGTTGGAAGTTCTGGCTCAAGTGGTGTGTCTGGCTATTCTGGATACAGTGGCTTTAGTGGATATAGTGGATACAGTGGAG
>Ga0214206_1000441_pt1 | contig 11400 bp, 13 predicted proteins | sample TroBogEpilimnion_26_FD_153044 | JGI IMG/M metagenome (GOLD analysis project Ga0214206, IMG submission 153044) | Freshwater microbial communities from Trout Bog Lake, WI - 07JUL2009 epilimnion | ecosystem: Environmental > Aquatic > Freshwater > Lake > Epilimnion/Euphotic zone | place: Trout Bog...
ACAAGATTTCAAAAACTTACAAGCAGGCAAACCTGTTTTGGTCTATAACGTAGCCAAAGATGAGCTAACAAACATTGAGAGTGGTGTCGTTTATCGACCAAATAACAATGGTCAGATGGTCAGTGCTGAAGGTGAAGCGCTCGACCCTGGCTGGAAGCAGAACGTTGGGCTACGTAATTTCACCTCAATCATTCAAAATAAGGAGATTAGAAAGCCGCTGTTGGCAGTTTTGGCATGGACGATCATCAATGCGATTTTGATCATTATTTTGAGTTTCCTCTTCGGACTATGTCTGGCTCTAATCTTTAACTTCCCTCGCCTGGCGTCAAAGCGAATTTACCGAACGATATTCATCGTGCCGATGGCGATCCCAAATGTGCTCTCCGTTTTGGTATGGGCAGGCCTGTTCACCACTCAAACTGGGGTTATTGACCGGCTCTTCCACACAGATATTCCCTGGCTCACCGATTCGCTGTGGGCTCGAATTGCTGTACTTATTGTTGAACTCTGGCTCACCTTCCCCTACATGTTCCTCATCACTACAGGGGCGATCCAGGCGATTCCAAAGGAAGTTGTTGAGGCGGCAGAGATTGATGGCGCCTCTGTATTTAAATCCTTCCGAATGATCAAACTTCCCTTGGTGATGAGAACTCTTGCACCGCTCTTGGTGGCATCCATGGCAATGGCACTCAATAACTTTGGAGCGATCTACCTCCTGACCGGTGGTGGACCTACCTTCCCAAATACCAATGGCAATGCTGGGGCCACAGACATCTTGATCTCGTACACCTACAAGCTCGCTTTTAACGGTCAAGAAGGCAACAACTACGGCCTTGCGAGCGCCCTCTCTATCCTCAACTTCATTCTGGTGGGCGGCATCTCGATATATGGCCTGCGTCGGATGAAGACAATGGAAGGGATCAACTAAGTGAAGATCTATACCTTCCCAGATGCCAAGCGTCGAAATTTCTGGTTTAAGAAGATCTTGTGGCGCCACGTTGTAGGCATATTTGTTGCTGCCTTCGCACTCTTCCCACTTTTATGGATGGCTTCTGCCGCATTCGACGTCACCGGACAGTTGAGCACTCAGCACCTCATTCCTACCCATCATGGGTTAAGCAACTTCTCCACGCTCTTTGGGAATAAGGAGAAACCCTTCTTAACCTGGGTTCGAAACTCACTCGTTATCGCATTTAGTGCAGCTGCAATGCAGATTGTTATTGGCGCCGCCGCCGCATACCCTCTCAGCCGTCAGAAATTTAGAGGCCGCAAGGTAACGCTCACGATGATCCTGATCGTGCAAATGTTCCCGCAACTCCTGGCCGCGACGACGCTCTTCTTAATCATTAACTCCTTTGGTAAAACTTTCGCCATCTTGGGCCTCGGCCATCAACTGCCACTGATCTTTATATTCGGAGGCGGTGCGCTAGGTGTAAATACTTGGATGCTCAAGGGCTTCTTTGACACGATTCCAACAGAGATCGATGAAGCAGCAACAATTGATGGCGCAAGCCACTTCTTGATCTTTTCCAGAATTATCGTGCCGCTAGCTGCCCCGGTTTTCGTTGTGACCTCGCTTCTATCATTCATTGGAATTCTTAACGAGTACCTCATCACCTCGGTCATCCTCGGGCTTGATGGAAGAAATATGACGGTGGCGGTTGGACTTCAGCAATTTATTTATGGACAGTATGCAAAGAACTGGGGACCATTCGCGGCGGGTGCACTTCTTGCGACGATTCCAGTATTCACATTATTTATTTTCTTACAACGCTTCTTGGTATCAGGCCTCGTAAGTGGATCTGCGAAGGGATAGCGAAAAGTGATTGACATTGATCAGTTCCAAGTGCGGGGGCTTCCTGGAGTCGTCCATAAGGTTCGATTTGGTAACAGGACAGTTGACTACTGGGCACCAGAGAATCCGGGCGACCATTTGATCGTGGCGCACGATGGCCAAGGCGTGCTCGATAAGCGCAATATCGGCATTAACCCGCATCAACGGGCTACATGGGAGCTTGGGCGGTCGGCTCTGCGTGCTGCACAGAAGCGAGAGTTGGTAGCTCCTACCTTGGTGTGTGTCTATCACACGCCCTATAACGAGGATCCCAACGGGCGTCTGAAGGATTACACGCCAGCGATCTATATGAACCAAGAATCAGATTGGATGCATGAAAGTTTTGGTGTCTACCGTGATCGAGTAGCCACCTTTGTTAATCAGCTCTCGGCAGATCAGCTACTCGACGAGATCACAACCATGATTGTTCCAACCATCATTGATCATATTGGGCAGAGCATCACGCCCGAAAAGACCGCACTCCTAGGTTCGAGCATGGGTGGGCTTGCATCGCTCTATGGAGTAATTCGTAAACCAGATTTCTTCCATACCTCGCTGAGCTTCTCACCGCATTGGATTATCGGAGGAGATGCATTAGTCGAAAAGATGATGCGCGATCTCCCCGATCCAGGAAAACACAGAATTTGGATGAGCCGCGGTACAAAGAATCTCGACGCTCGCTACGAACCAGCACAGGATCTTGCAAACCGATTGATCGCTTCGCGAGGTTATAAAGAAGGCGTTGATTTTATTGGTCGCACCCTCAACAGAGGAGCGCATTCCAATGCAACCTGGGCCAGGTACACACCTGCTGCTCTCAACTTCTGGCTAAAGGATGATCAGTAATGGCACAGCGAATTACATTTGCGGGCGACAGCATTGTTCACGGAGGGCCTTGGCAAGAATGGCTCCCGGACTATGCAGTCACTAACTTCGCTGTTCCAGGTCATACAACAAGTGATTTAAATGAACTCTCTGATGCGATCGTAGAATCTAAGCCTCAGCTACTCATAGTGATGATTGGTACCAATGACTTTGGAAAGTATCGATTGTCTGAAGGGGAAGTGATTCAGAACGTCCTGACACAGATTCGTAAGCTTCGAGCCCTTCTTCCAGATACGCCAATTATTTGGAGTTCGCTCTCTCCTCGAAGTGATGAATTTTCAGAGAGCATGGTGGCTGTGAATGCGGCCATCAAACCGGTTATAGAAGGCCTCGAGATGACCTATCTCGACGTCTTTACACTCCTGAAGGATCCCGAGAAGAACGTCATCGAACGGGTCTATTGCGAAGACCCCGACTCGTTTGGTCTTCACCTGACTCGATCTGGCTATCAGGCATGGTTTGTTGCCCTAGCGCCGCTCATCTCTCAGATTTTGCGACGAGATCCCTTCAATGGCTGATTAATCTCACTATCTGGATAGCGTACGCAATCCACTATGTGAGATTTTCCTGATGTTTCTCGGCTTTCGCCTTTTCTCTCTGATTTCATATACCCATGGGATTAATCGTTCAGAAGTATGGCGGCTCATCAGTCGCTGATGCCGAGGGCCTCAAGCGGGTAGCGAGTCGCATTGTGGCGACCAAGAAGGCGGGCCACCAGGTCGCAGTCGTCGTATCTGCCATGGGCGATACCACCGATGAATTGATCGATTTAGCTGAACAAGTCACCCCGATGCCAAATGGCCGCGAACTCGACATGTTGCTCACCGCTGGCGAGCGAATCTCGATGGCACTTCTTGCAATGGCGATCGGCAACTTGGGCCACGAAGCTCGTTCATTCACCGGATCACAAGCTGGCGTCTTAACGACATCAACACATGGCAAGGCGCGCATCATCGATGTGAAGCCGGGCCGAATTGTTGAAGCTCTGAACGATGGCGCGATTGCAATCGTCGCTGGCTTCCAAGGAATTAATCAAGATACAAACGATGTCACGACACTTGGTCGCGGTGGTTCGGATACCACTGCTGTTGCGCTCGCTGCCGCACTCGATGCAGATGTCTGCGAGATCTATACCGACGTCGATGGTGTCTACACCGCAGATCCTCGCATTGTGCCAACTGCGCAGAAATTAGATTCTGTGACATATGAAGAGATGCTCGAACTTGCAGCAAGTGGCGCAAAGGTCTTGCACCTTCGTTGTGTTGAGTATGCACGTCGCTATGACTTACCGATTCACGTCCGATCATCATTTTCAAATCTCGAAGGCACTTGGGTGGTTAAGGATCATCCAGAAGGAGCAAATATGGAACAAGCAATCATCGCAGGAGTCGCTCACGATAAGAGCGAAGCAAAGATCACGATCGTCGGTGTTCCAGATCGGACTGGTGTCGCTGCTCGAATCTTCCAGACAATCGCTGATGCCGATATCAATATCGACATGATCGTTCAGAACGTTTCAGCTGCTGCAACTGGTCTCACTGATATCTCCTTCACCTTGCCAAAGAGCGATGGTCCGGAAGCGACTCGCATCCTGAAAGATATTCAGGGCGAGATTGGTTTCCACTCACTCCAGTACGACGATCAGATCGGAAAGCTCTCACTCGTCGGTGCCGGTATGCGTTCGCACCCAGGCGTAACAGCAACGTTTTTCGCATGTTTGGCAGATGCCGGACTCAATATCGAGATGATCTCGACCTCTGAAATCCGCATCTCGGTCATTGTTCGCGAGATCGATCTCGAGAAGGGCGTGAAGGCAGCCCATACCGCCTTCGAACTCGATGCAGATTCAGATGCAGTCGTATACGGAGGTAGCGGTCGATGAGTAAGAAACTTCCATCATTGGCAGTTGTCGGTGCGACCGGCGCAGTCGGAACCGTAATGCTCGATATCTTGACCAAGCGTAAGAATGTCTATGGCGAGATCCGTCTCATCGCCTCTGCTCGATCTGCTGGAAAGAAGTTGTGGTGCCGTGGTGAAGAACTCACCGTCGTGGCACTCTCACCTGAAGCATTCGATGGCATCGATATCGCGATGTTCGATGTGCCAGATGAGATCTCAGCGGAGTGGGCACCGATCGCCGCAGCACGTGGCGCAGTTGTTGTCGATAACTCAGGTGCATTCCGAATGGATCCAAAGGTCCCACTCGTTGTCCCAGAAGTTAATCCAAAGGATGCGCAGAAGCGCCCTAAAGGAATTATCTCTAATCCAAATTGCACAACGCTTTCGATGATCGTTGCAATGGGTGCGCTCAATAAGGAATTTGGTTTGAAGGAGCTCGTCGTTGCTTCGTATCAAGCTGCATCAGGTGCAGGACAACCTGGTATCGATGCACTTCGCCAACAGATCTCTGCTGTTGCCGGAACTAATGCTGGTGAAGTAACCGGTGATCTTCGCAATCACGTGAAGGACTCTGGTCCATTCCCAGCACCACTTGCTCTGAACGTCGTCCCATGGGCGGGATCACTGAAGGAAGATGGCTACACATCAGAAGAGCTCAAGGTTCGTAATGAATCCCGGAAGATCTTGGGTATGCCAAAGTTGAAGGTATCTGCGACCTGTGTTCGAGTCCCAGTACTGACAACTCACTCACTCGCTGTTCACGCTACTTTTAAGACCGAGGTAAGCCGGAAAGCAGCGCAAAAGGTGCTTTCTAAGGCCCCTGGCGTGATCCTCGAGGATGATCCAGAGAAGAAGAAGTTCCCAACACCAAATGATGTTGTCGGAACCGATCCAACCTGGGTTGGCCGCGTACGTCAGTCACTCGATGATAAGAAGTCACTTGATCTCTTCTTGTGTGGCGACAACCTCCGTAAGGGTGCAGCGCTTAATACCGCTCAGATTGCAGAACTCGTCGCTGCTGAATTTGGTAAGGCTAAAAAGAAGAAGTAGTTAGATACTCGCTTCCAAGGTAATAAGACTTACCTCGGGTGGCGATGCAACTCTAATTCGGGCAAAGGGTGATGTTCCCATGCCAGCGGAAACGTTGAGCCAGGCCTCACCCTTTTGAACACTCACGCCACGTGCACGCCACTTTGGTAGATCACAGTTTGTGGTGAGCGCCTTTGATCCACCAGGCCACGGCAATCGAACTTGGCCACCATGTGTATGCCCAGCAAAGATAACATCGAGATCATCGCGGTTCATCGCATCAAGTACTCGCTTATAAGGCGCATGAGTAACTCCGATCGCAAGATCGCAATCGGCTGCGGGTCCTGCAACCAGGTTGTAATCATCGCGATTGAGATGAGCATCATCGGTACCACGGGCTTCAATACGTGAACCGTTGATTGTAATCATCGCTCTTGCATGGTTGAGGTTCTTCCAGCCGCGACGTTCAAGACCGTTCGCTAAATCCTTAAAAGGGAGATCTTCACCAAGGATTCGTGGACCATGATCCTTACGCAGGTAGTTGAGCGGATTCTTGAACTTCGGTGCGTAGTAATCATTAGAACCAAAGACGAAGAGCCCAGGAAGAGCCAAGAGTTCATCAAGTGCGTGAAGTGCAACGGGGACGGCATCTTTATGAGCCAAGAAGTCACCAGTACTTATAACAAGGTCGGGCTTATGGTTAATAAAGGATTTGATATCTGCGATCTCTTGCGAACGATCTGGGGTCAGATGCAGGTCAGAGAAGTGCAGGACTCGGATCGGCGCCGCCCCAGGAGGGAGAACTGCCAGGGTTGCTTCGCGTAGTTGATAGCCCATAGGCGTGAGAAGATACTCTCTATGAGTATCAAAGAGAGCCTCCAGCACGATTTAACTGAGGCGATTCGCTCACGCGATGAGCTGACATCCGGAACTATCCGCATGGTCTTGACCGCAATCACTATGGAAGAGGTTGCAGGTAAAGCGGCCCGCGAACTCAGCGATGCCGAAGTCATCACCGTCCTCTCGCGCGAAGCGAAGAAGCGCCGTGAAGCATCAGAAGCATTCGCCGCAGGTGGACGTGCCGATCGTGCCGAACTTGAAGCGAAAGAGGGCGAAGTTATCGCTCGCTACTTGCCAGCACAGTTGAGCGAAGCCGAGATCAAGCAACTGATCGCTGATGCAATCGCCGAGACTGGCGCAACCGGACCAGCAGGTATGGGTCAAGTTATGAAGATTATTTCACCAAAGATCGCAGGCAAGGCCGATGGCGGCACTGTCTCAGGGCTCGTCAAAGCAGCACTCACAGGAGGCAACTAATGTCAGATCACACAAAGTTTGAGTATGTAACAGTTCCACTTCTCTCACATGCAACGAAGCAGATCCTCGATACCTGGGGTTCTGAGGGATGGGAACTCGTTCAAGTAATTCCAGCACCAGGTACCGGAGAACAATTAGTCGCCTATATGAAGCGTGAGGTTAAGTAAATGGATGTTCGTGCAAAGCTTGCAGAAATCGGATTAACACTTCCAGTAGCAGCACTTCCTGTTGCTGCATATGTGCCATCAGTACGTACCGGAAACCTCGTCTTCACTGCAGGACAGCTGCCATTAGTTGATGGCAAGATGGCTGAGACCGGCAAAGTTGGCGGCACTGTCACACCAGAGCGCGCAAAAGAGCTTGCAACAATCTGTATTTTGAATGCACTTGCTGCTGTCGAACTCGTCGCACCGGTTGATTCCATCGTCCGCGTTGTTCAGGTCCGTGGCTTTGTGAATGGCGTTGCCGGATTCGTCGGACATCCAGGTGTTGTGAACGGTGCGTCAGAGACCTTGATTCATATCTGGGGAGATGCAAACGGCAAGCATGCTCGTACCGCTATCGGCGTTGCGGAATTGCCACTGGATGCACCAGTTGAGATCGAACTCGTTGTCGAGGTTAAGTGATTACTTTCCGCGCTTAGCGATACGTTCGTAATCAAGTACTACAACGGCACGAGGTTCGAGTCTGACCCAGCCACGTGATGCGAAGTCAGCGAGCGCCTTATTAACGGTTTCGCGCGATGCGCCGACCAACTGAGCAAGTTCTTCTTGGGTGAGATCGTGATTGACGTGAAGTCCATCATCCTTCTGCTGACCAAAACGAGCGCCAAGATCGATGATCGCCTTTGCGACGCGACCTGGAACATCGGCGAAGACTAAGTCAGCGAGAATTTCATTGGACTTACGAAGACGCTGCGCAAGGCGGCGGAGTAATTCAAGTGATGCTTGTGGGTGGCGTGTAACAAGACCAATAACTTGATCGTGAGCAAGTGCAAGCAACTTTGCATCAGTGACCGCAGTCGCTGTGGCAGTGCGTGGTTCTGGATCAAAGAGTGAGAGTTCACCGAACATTTCGCCCGGTCCAAGAATGGATAATAAATTCTCGCGGCCATCAATTGATGTGGTGCCGAGCTTTAACTTGCCTTCAAGCACTACGTAGAGACGATCGCCTTCATCGCCCTCTTTAAAGAGGGTATGACCCTTGGATACCTTGACCTGAGTCATCGACGCGCGAAGTGAGGCTGCTTCCTCGTCATTGAGCGCGCTAAAGAGTGGTGCGGAGCGGATTACGGATTCATCGGCAGCTTTGGTCACGAACCAAACTTTACTCAAATGTTGCTTAGATCACCAACCGAAAATAATCGGACTAACCTTGAGCCTGTGAGTCGGTTAAAGAGCGCCAGCGAGGCGAAGAAGATGTATTCCGTACTCACCAAGCGCTATCCGAATGTTTCCTGTGAATTGGATTTCCAGACACCTTTTCAACTCTTAGTGGCAACAGTTCTGAGTGCGCAGTGCACGGATAAGCGAGTCAACTCAGTGACGCCGCGACTCTTTAAGAAGTATGGAACACCGAAGAAGATGGCGGCAGCAAAGATCCCTGAGATCGAAGCGATCATCGAACCGCTGGGCTTCTTCCATGTGAAGGCGCGCCACCTCAAAGGGCTAAGTGAGATCTTGATGCAGGAGTACGCGGGGGATGTTCCGCCGATCCAAGATGAACTTGTGAAGTTGCCTGGCGTCGGACGAAAGACGGCGAATGTTGTCCTTGGCCACGCATTCGATATTCCTGGCATCACAGTCGATACCCACTTCGGTCGCCTTGCGCGCAGATTTGGTTGGACCGATCTCGAAGACCCAGTAAAAGTTGAATTCGCAGTAGGTGAGTTAATTCCCCAGAAAGAGTGGACCAACCTCTCGCAGCGGATGATCTGGCACGGTCGTCGAATCTGTCATAGCCGCAAGCCCGCATGTGGTGCATGTCCACTTGCGAAATTATGTCCCTCATATGGAATTGGTGAAACCGATAAAGTAAAGGCCATGGCGCTAGTGAAGAGTGACGAGGACTTCCGTTGAGGCGCGCTCTGATACTTGCTGTTGCACTCATCGTGGCAACTATCTCACCAGCTCACGCAGCATCAACCCCATCGTGTTCAACAATAAAAGTGGCGACTACTAAATATCCAAAGGGCATCTCACTTCCTTGTTTAGATGGAAATGGAAAGACCACCTTTGAAGCGATTCGTGGCCCAGTGCTCGTCAATGTCTGGGGATCGTGGTGTGAACCATGCCAGCAAGAGATTCCTCATCTTGTAAAGATTGCCGCGACGAAGAAGATTGCAATAGTTGGCGTCGATGTTGAAGAACGGAATATGGCCGCAGGTCGCGCCTTTGTAGCATCACACAAGATGAGTTGGCCACAGCTCTATGATGAAAAATCAGTAACGCGCGGCATCTTCGGAATGGGTGTACCAGTCACTTGGTTTATCGATGCGAACGGCAAGGTTGCTTATAAGCAGATCGGCCTCTTTACTTCGGAATCTCAGATCAAAACCCTTGTAAAGAAATATCTTGGAGTGACTGTATGAAGAACTGGGTCGACTGGGTCATAGCCCTACTGCTGATAAGCGCATTGATCCGCGGATATCGCGCCGGCCTACTCTCCACACTCTTTAGCGTTATCGGTTATCTCGGCGGCGGATTCGGCGGTCTCCTTCTCTCAATCCACTATGTTAGTAAGTGGCAGAGCAGCCTCAATAAATTCCTTGTCATCATCATTGCAATTTCAGTTGGCGCTTCTATCGGCGAGGGTCTCTTAAAGCGCTTTGCGAAGGCCTTTCATAACAAAGTGCTCTTCGGCCCCTTTAAGTGGGCAGATTCCTTACTTGGCGCTGCGCTATCGATAGCCAAGACTCTTATTCTGATCTTTGTTATAGGAAAACTCTTGATGGCGATGCCATGGTCAATCGGCCACAACGAGATCCCAAAGAGTGCGTTATTTACCAAGATTGAGCGATCAGCCCCAAAGGTCAGTTTTAATCTTCACTCTTTGCCGACGACAAACCTTCTGAAATAAGTTTCATCACATTTGGATCTGCCAGGGTAGTTGAATCACCGACAGTGCGGTTCTCTGCCACATCGCGAAGCAGACGACGCATGATCTTTCCACTTCGAGTCTTTGGCAATTCATTGACCACCATGATCTGACGTGGGCGTGCGATCGCACCAATCTCTTTAGCGACATGAGCCTTGAGTGACTTGGTAAGTGCTTCACCAGTCTCGGGATTGGCATGATCGATGCCACCGCGCAAGATCACGAAGGCAACAATTCCTTGGCCGGTCATGGCGTCATTAGCACCAACAACAGCTGCTTCAGCGATCGCTTCATGCGAGACGAGAGCGGACTCAACTTCGGCAGTTGAGATGCGGTGACCCGATACATTCATGACATCGTCAACGCGACCCAACAACCAGAGCGCACCATCTTCATCCCACTTCGCACCATCGCCTGCAAAGTATCGTCCTTCAAAACGTGACCAGTATGTCTCGCGGTAACGCTCGGGTTCGCCCCAGACACCACGCATCATCGATGGCCATGGCTTATTCAATGTCAGATAACCACTGTGGCCATTGCCAACTATTCGACCTTCATCATCGATCACCGTTGCATCAACACCTGGAAGTGGTCGCATCGCAGATCCAGGCTTTGTTGCAGTAATTCCCGGAAGAGGCGAGACCATGATCGAACCAGTCTCGGTCTGCCACCAGGTATCAACGATTGGGCAGTTGTTATGTCCAATAACTTCTCGGTACCACATCCATGCTTCTGGATTGATCGGTTCACCGACTGATCCAAGTAAGCGAAGTGATGAGAGATCGCATGAATTAGGGAACTCATCGCCCCACTTCATCCAGGTGCGGATCAAGGTTGGTGCGGTGTAGAGAATGGTGACCTTGTACTTCTCAACGAGCTTAAAGATGCGGTCTTTGCCAGGGGTATCCGGGGTGCCTTCGTACATCACCTGGGTAGCGCCATTAATCATTGGGCCATAGACCATGTAGGAGTGGCCAGTAATCCAGCCGACGTCCGCGGTGCACCAATAGACATCGGTCGCTGGCTTGAGATCAAAGACCATCTTGTGAGTGAAAGATGTTTGAGTGAGATAACCGCCGGTTGTGTGGAAGATTCCCTTTGGCTTCGCCGTTGTGCCAGATGTGTAAAGAATAAAGAGCACGTGTTCGGCATCAAAAGCCTGCGCCTGATGCTGATCTGATTGGTTATCAACGAGTTCGTGCCACCAAATATCGCGATCTGAATTCCACGCAGTCTCTTGCTTGGTCCGTTGAACAACTAAGACCTTGCGAACATTGGTCTCGCCCTTGAGCGCTTCATCCACAACTGGCTTAAGTGCGAAGGCTGCGCCTTTTCGGAAG
>Ga0214206_1000442_pt1 | contig 11358 bp, 25 predicted proteins | sample TroBogEpilimnion_26_FD_153044 | JGI IMG/M metagenome (GOLD analysis project Ga0214206, IMG submission 153044) | Freshwater microbial communities from Trout Bog Lake, WI - 07JUL2009 epilimnion | ecosystem: Environmental > Aquatic > Freshwater > Lake > Epilimnion/Euphotic zone | place: Trout Bog...
ACGTCCCTTAAACTTAATCCATAGTGCTCTTGCGTCTTCTGGGTATTCATCAGCGATCACGGGAGATGGAAGGATCGGATTCCTTGGTTTCGACGATCCACCCAAGTGCATCATCAAGTGCGGACTTGGCATCCTTCTGCTTGATTCCTTTGGCCTTTGCGAATGCCTTCTCAAGTGAAGAGACAGACAGCTTTGCACAAGCAAGAATATCAGATTGTTCAAGAACACCAGACAACGCAAGTATAGCGGCATTGGTATCTGTGACATTCCTAGTTGTACGACCTTTGCCTAGACTATATCCAGCAATTTGTGCCCCTGATACGAGCCTAGCCTTGAGTTCCTTTCGGATCTCGTCGATGAAATCCTCGACGATGAGTGCCTTGGCATCCAGAGAGGCCAATTCCTCATTGGTTAGAGTTGCTACGGCAACGCTTGAAGCTACTTGCAGGGTGGTTGTTGCGGCTTGAGCATTGCCATAAGCGTCTGGACATATGCCTTTAGCACGACACCACTTGCAAGCGTCAGGTGAAGGGATTCTAGGAGCATCATGCTTTTGAGAAGCATTAACGATGCCAACGATTTCGACTTCGGAGGCTTCTAACTCTAAATCATTGTACTCTGCAATCGTCGTTCCTCCTGCAAGAGGTTGGATAATTGCTACAAGGATGGTTTTTAGTTCTGGGAATGCATTCTTGACCAAGACGGCATAAGCCTTCAGTTGGGTGTTCTCATTCGCTTTACTCTGTGCTGTCCTTCCTGTCTTGTAGTCGGTTACAAGAGCAGTCTCCTCGCCAAAGAAGTCGATCCTATCAATGGCTCCGCTGAAGAGTTCATCGTACCAGAATCGTTCTTCTATAACGCTATTCGTTATAGCTCCAAGATCCAGTTGACGAACCATATCAGAGTAATCTGACAGGCATCGCGTGGCGATCTCCTGTCCCTCCTCAGTTAGTTCCTCAAAGGGCTTCTGATCGGCTAGGACGGCATGAACATCCGTTCCCAACTGCATATATTGATTCGCTTCTTGTTCTGGTAGCGTGGATTCTAGGTTCCAGCTACCAGGGCATAGGGCAAGTCGGGAGAATCCGCTTACTGAAGGCTTTCCGTTACGCTCGTCAGTCATATTACAGAATGGGCTTAAAGTTTTTTACGTCATCCCACTTTTCAATCAAACGATTGATGACTTTCTCGGATAGATCCTTGAGGAGAATGTCCCTGCTCTTGATTGCTTTCTTGGCAAGCAGAAACTCCACAACGTGAGCATCGGGAATCTCATCACTCCACATCATTGATTGGAGCATCTCAAGGGGATTGCCAGGAAGCTCCGTAGGGGCTTCTGGAAGCTCCTCTGACTTGTTTTCCTCAACAACCTCAACAACGATAGGTTCTGGCTCTTCAACCTTGATTGCGGCCTTCTCAATACGAAGGGGCTTGGTATCAAAATCTTGTACCTCTTCAACAAGATAAGTTCCATTCAAGCAAGCAGGATAGACCGCTCTGACTCCTTCCGCTACTACCCTGCAAGAGAGCATCTGTGCAGGATAGGTTTTCCAATTCTGCTTTCCAGTTAGACCAGCGGCTTTAGCCCTGTCCATAGTCCAAGTGATCTCAACCTCTCCTCCTGCTGGATGCGAGAACTTGGCAGATGCTTTGTCATCAGTCCTGCTTGTCCATTGGATCTTTCCTCCTGCTTGCTGGAATCTTGCTAGTGCGGCATGGCTTTTCAAAGCAGGTCGGTTCTGGATAATGTCGTACTCGGCGGCAACGGAAGCAGGGTGCTTTCCTTCTGCCTGGGCGATCAACATCAATGCTACGGCTTGTTCTTGTGATCTGATCCCAAAAAGACCAGAACGAGTTATGGCATTCGCCATCTTCTCAATATCACTTACTGATATTGGAGAGTATTGACTTGTGGTTGCTAATGTATTAGTCATGTAGTTGGTTGCTTGCGTGGTTGCTGTAACTAAAATGTGGCAGGGAGTTTTCATCGGCTCCCTGCCACTCTTGTTTTGGTTTACTTCTTCTTGTATCCCTTGTTCATCATTGAACCAGCGGATTTCATCTTGGATGATTTAGAAGCTGGCTTGGCTTTTTCCATCTTCATCATTTTGCCCTTCGGCATGGTCTTTTTGGTTGGCATTACTTTTTCTTGTTGCGAGGCTTACGCCCCTTGGTTTCTGGCTTGGTAGCCTCGGATTTGATCTTGCTACGCTTCTTTGGGGGAAGCGATGCGGTTTCGATCAAAGTGTGATTCCGTTGTGGCTTGTTCTGCAACTTGGTACGAATTAGATCCTTGATGACAGACAGCATTAGGAAGCGGAGGTTGGCGATGAAAGGGTTTCATCGGTTGCGTTACAGCAGGAAGTCTTTCCTGTAACGAGATCGTGAACCTTCTTGAGAAGGTCAAGATCAATGTTGCCAAGGTTGTTGATGATTTCCTGTGCTAGTGTGTTTAGCTCTTGTAGGTTTGACATATTATGTTTTGGTTGTTGTTTTGGTTACTTGCATCCCCAGGCTCGTAAGGACTTGTTGATGCGAGAGTTTGGATCTTTCTTTTTGGCTTCACCTGTCATCTTGGATCGCATCCCTTTCATCCTCGAACAGAATGACTTTTTTCGGGCGGCATCTTTTTCTGTTTTAGGGTGCGGTGCAGGAGGCTTTAGATGACCTCCATGAGCCTTGTTATAGGAAGCCCTGCCCTTGGCGTTCAAGCCACCTTTTGCAGACTTTCCTTCTTTTCTAGTCCATGCTTCAGACATATTATTTCTTTTTAGCGGTTTTCGCTGATTTACGGAAAGCGGCGGCGGTTGGACGACCTTTCTCTCCTGCTTTTTTCATGTGTTCGCCACTACCTGCGGCGATACGTTTCTGCTTTGCGTGGACGTTTGCGTAAAGACCTTTGGGTTTCATGCGTTGGCAAAGTGTTTTTCTGTAACCATGACCATGAATTGACTCATGGATCGGCGTTCAGCTTTAGCGGCGGTTTGTACTTTAGCCTTCAGATCCTTCGGGAAGTAAAGCCCCAAGAACGCATGGGTGTTTTCCTTCTCTGGGACAGGCGTGGTTGCGATGTAGATTGGTGATTCAGTTGTCATAGAGTTGTTGATTATTCTGTCTGTATTTATAGACTGCAAGTTCTTTTTCTAAAAAGTTTCAGTCTTGGTTCTTTGGTAAATTTTCCCTTGTAATCCATCCAGAGGAGGAATTGCGTCCAGTTGAGATTAGGACGATCCCCTTCATACCATTCTGCTGAATAGTCATGGGTTGCTTTGACTTTACGTTGCATCACTTCAATGTTGTCTTTGCTATTCATAGTTTTCAATGCAGTATTCCAAATCAACTTCTTCATTGCATTTAGGGCATTCCCAAGGATCAACGTCTGCTGGATCTCCCTGGATAGCATCCTCCATGCGTCCATGCATATTTCTGTTTGGAGTTGCAGGAGTGTATTCTACCTCAAACTCATGTTCACACTCTTCGTTCCTGCAAGTATAATTGTGGGTCATTTGTTTAATTCTTCGGCGTGATCTTCTCGGATGTCCTCTACGATGTTGCGGAGGAGTACGCATCGGTCATCGTCTCGACCATGAAAAGTTTTCAAGGTCGTGTAATAGTGATGGATCAAGGCAATAATGCGTTCCCGCATCATATCCTGTCCAATCTGATACTGGTCGGCGGCGGTTTCTGTTGTCATGGTTGCGTTTCAGTTATTGGTTGATGTTGAAGATCGAATCTAGGTGACGATCAGTTGTCATAGTAATGGCATTATTGGTGCTTGCAAGACTTTTCAGCTTCTTTTTTAACACAAGGAGATCATGGTGAATCTCCCTGCATCTTGCGGTGCTGATCCTGACCTCATCGTGGTGATGATGTTCGGCGGTGCGTAGAAGGCTAAAGAATAGCGGTTCTAGGCTATGAATCAGGGCTTGCGTCTCAGTTATCAAGTCGGCGGCGGCGGTTTGTTTAGTAATGATTTCTGGCTCGGTTGGCGTTTGCGTTCCGTATTGCCATTCTTTTAGTGCTTGTTCTTTGTTCATAGTCGGCGGTTGTTGTTGTTGTTGTTGTTTTTGCGTCTAAGTATAGTTTTCAGCTTTCGTATGCTCCACAATAGTCTCGGATTGCGGCGGTGATGTCGTCACCTGTGAATAATGCGGCGATTTCCTGTGCTTGTCTCTGGCTAATCCAATAGCCAAGCATTGCGGCGGTGACGATGATTTCATAGGTATTAGGTGTCATGTTATCTCCTTTGTTTTGATGTTGTTTTGCGGCGGTTTAGTTGGTGGTTGTGGTTTTCAGTTTTTCTACTTCTTCACACAGGCGGTTGATGGTGTCCTCCATGAAGAGGATCTTTTCGCCTATGTTTTCGGGTACTTCCCAAAAGGTGGTTGCATATTGGTCAGGACAGAATGCGTCAATTCCTCTGTGGTTGCGTCTAATCGCTCCACAATGACCGCAAACGTCGGTTTCCTTGGTGGCGGTGGTCATGGTGTTATTTATTAAAAAGAAAGGATTTTGCGTCCGTATAAATGGTTTCATAAAAATACTCGGAAACGCCGGTTTCCCATGCTGTGCAAATCTCGTCCAGCATAAACTGGTGTTCCATGATTTCTGGATCATATTCAAACTTGCAACAGATCCAAAAGAGATCAGAAGGTGTCAAATCCCCTCCCCATTCTCCAGAAAGGTTGGGGAGTTCATATGCATCATAGATTGCAGGATCTCCATCATCCATGCGTCTTATAACTGATTCTGCAATCTCCTTTGCATCCCTCCCAGATCTCCCTCCCCAAGAGTATTGACAGACCATATAAGCAGAGTTGATTCCTGCTCTTTTACCCTCTGCTGTGGCTTTTTCGATATATTCTTCAATTCCTGTTGTGTTCATGTTGTAACGTGGTTGGTTTTATTTTGTAGGGTATCCTGTCCATGTGGCGGTTCTATTGATAAAAGAAATCGCTTCCTTGTCTCTCCTATTTCTCCATAGTTGTCTTGCCAAGGTTTTTCTTGCATCTTTTCCTCCAAGGACAAGAGCAGGAGAGAGGACGAGATCAATTAATTTCAGTTTTGCTTTCATATGATGCGGCGGTGGTTTTAGTTAAAGGTTGAAACAATCTGGATAGTTAGGATAAAGAGAAGGAAAATTAATATGGAAAAAGCATAGAAGAATACCTCTAATTGCTTTTCCCTTTTCCATTCCATTATTACATCGGATTTTTTGAAGGTTTTCATTGTTTTTCTCCTTTTCTTTTAGATGTCTGCCTCTGTGAATCCCGAGATGCGCATTGCTTCCCAAAACATTTCCTCACAAGCCCCGTTGTCTTTAGAATCCCGAACGGGTTTGCCAGTCATAGATGAAAGAGCATTCGCAACAGCCCCGTTCCCGTTCAAAAGATCACGGGTTGAAGTAAGAGCCGAAAGGAAGCAAGGCCCGAGGTAATAATCTTCACAGAGTTTGCCTCCCATATTCGCCTGGTGTGCTTTTGCGTAGCGAATGAGAGAATCAAGGATTACAATTAGAGGCTCGCACTTATTCATTCCAAGGGAATGTGTTTGGTGCGCAATAGTGCGAGAATCAATCCTTGCGTATGCTTGGCTTGTCTCGGGTTGATATTCGTAGTTGTATGCGGTGTATGTGCTCATTGTTTTCTCCTTTTGTGTTTTTGTTTGGTGTTTTCCTTGTGGTTGCGATCACCTGCGGAAGCCGATTCTATCAGCTTCGCTGGATTGTTGGTACAAGTGATCATGGAAAAAGAATACCATTCTTTTCACCCATTGCAAGCCTTTCTTTCAAAATCTTTCATAATGTAAAAAGAGCAAAGCGAGAGAAAAAAGCATTGACTTTCAGGGGGGTCACTTTGTTACCCTTGAAACGGGGAAACTACCCGATCAGTTGCTTTTCTTTTCCCATTCGTTGACAAGGTTTCCTTCCCTAGGTAAAAACCTTCTCCCATGCAAAAGCCTCTAAACACTCGTCAAAGAAAGTTTGTCGATAACTACGCAATCAAAGGACTTTCCATCGCCGAATCTGTTAGACGTGCTGGCTATTCAATCAAATCAGGAAAGATAGAAGATGCTTCCTCCTATGGTTGCAAACTTCTTAAGCAGGAAAGGGTAATTGCCTATCTTAACAAGATTAAGGAGAAGCAATTTTCCAAAGATGTCCTTTCCTTTAACGAAAAGCGGTCTTTCCTGGCGAGGGCTGTTCGCGCTGATGCATCGAATCCCGATGCTGACCTGGTTCAGGAGATAGTTGAGACTCACGGAGAAAGCGGGTCAAGTAAAAGAGTTAAAATTGTGAGCAAATTGGAAGCAATTAACATCGACAATAAGATGGTGGGTGATAACTACGCTGATCGTAGTCCTGCCGTTTCAAATCCCTTCCTCTTCCTGGTAACGCTTGGCAAGCAGGAGAACACGCCAGCATTGCAGGAGCACCATGGTGAAGTCATAGAAGCGGAAGTGTCGCCGGCATAGCGTACCAGGGAAGAGCCTTGCCGGTATCGTACCAGGTGACGTTCCTGGCGACGCTCCTGGTGAGATCCTGGCGCGTCCTGGTGAATGCCTGGTCAATCCCTGGGAGTGCCTTGCCGGTAACAAGAGACACCGGCGCGGCCTGGTGAAACCCTCGCGCACCGGCGCGGCGCGGTGCGTCGCTGTCATGGTGGGAGATCCTATAAGAATTACTTACGGGTGGTGGGGAGGGGGTGGGCCACCGCCCATATATGCGGTCGTGTGCGACATGAGGGTATAAAAAATAATCCTAGTTTGAAACTTTCCCTATTGAAAGATCCTTGTAGTTGCTATGTGTATAGGAAAGTGAATTTTTTAGACATGAGGGATGGGATATGTTTAAAGAATCGACATATCTTGACACGTTGGAAAGGAGTAGTTTAAATTACGAACAATGAGTTTGAGATACCCAGAGAGTGAGTTTACGAAGCCCAGCATTATGTTGTTGAGGAGTTTGGCATTGATGTTGGGTGAGAAGTTTGATCAGGGGCATGGTGGGTATGGTGGGATGAAGTTGGAGAGGGTAAGGTTGAGCAAGTTGTTGAAGGAGCATATTGATGATCCTAGGTTGAGTGATTGGGATCGGGATATGATTAGGGGATTGGAATAGGCTTTACAGTGGCTAGGAATGCCTGTAGCGTGTTTTTGATATGAACGAAGGTGAATTACTTATTACGTTGTTGAACTCGGCTACGATTGGTCATGTGTTGCATTTGAGGAGTCGTAGTTATGCGGAGCATAAGGCATTGCAGGGATTTTATGAGGGTATGCCTGACTTGGTTGATGCTGTGATTGAGGCGTGGCAGGGTAGGCATGGGATGTTGATTGATTATCCTAATCAGGTTGTTGAGATTAGTGAGAATAGAGATGCATTGGAGTATCTGGTGTATTTGAAGTTGGTTCTGGAGGAAGATAGGGGTGTGTTGGGAGATGAGAGTGAGATTCAGAATTTGGTGGATGACGTGGCGCAGTTGATTGATTCGACGATTTACAAGCTGACGTTTTTGAAGTGATTTAGTAAGCCCTTTGCGCCTCTTCAAGAATGCGTACTTCAGAGGGTGTCTTTTTATGATTCACGAATTCAAGAACCCTATGCCTGTGGTAACGCCAATGGGTGATGGGTATGCAATCTATGTGCAGAGTGGAGGGATGTTTGAGAATGACGTATGGGCTGTTTGTATGGCCCTAGATGGCTCTATAAAGCACTTTCAGAGCAGTCAGGTAAGGATGTGGCAGAACGCAACATTTGGGATAGAAAAGGGCTTGACAACTGGTAAGTAATCCTTAATAGTTCAAATGGAATCATTGCTGGTTGCATTGGAAATATCCGATGGGTGGTCGCTCCACTAGGGTTGGAAACAACCGCCAGAGATGAGTCCTTACAGAATCGGAAGCGAACGATTCCAGCAAAAGGTTCCATCTAATTGACAAAAGCCCAATGGGCTTTCCCCGGTAAGGTTCACCTGAAAGGGTAGGTTGGATGGTCAGTCCCGTGCCTCAAGCGCAGATATAATCAAGATGATCTAGGACGCTAGGTTGTCTGTTCTGGTGAGGCTTGATATGGTTCGCCCAGCGGGATTTCACTTTATCGGGGGAGGCAATGAGGGGCGATGTGGCTTTCACCTATTGCACAAAAATTAAAATAATTGTGCATTAGGTTTATATTTAGGTTCCGTATCGGGAATAATTATTGTTTTCGCTCGTGAACTTTTATTGAATGTGCGTGATCGGGAACATTCTGAAGGAAAAACTACCCATTTTTCCCGTCAAAAGTTGGCTACCCCGCATGGACTTGAACCATGAATGTCAGTGCCAAAAACTGAAGTGTTACCATTACACTACAGGGTATTATTTGCGCGGTCTGCCTCTACCCTTTGGCATATTGACTCTTTCCCGACACGCCACGGCCCCGTAAATCGTTTTTGTTGCGATCTCCTCTGGCATATCAAGGATGAAGGATTTGAGGCGTTTCTGGTGTTCTTGGTCTAGTTTGCCAACGATGTTTCCATATTCAATACCTTCCCATGCTTTATGTAAAGCCTCACGCATGAGAGATTCTTGTGCATTCATTTATAAAAGTGTTGACTTTGAGAAAAAAAACTCTATTGAGGGGAATGTATGAAAAACATACTATTCAATAACAGGTTGGAGAAGACTTGTGATGAATGCGGTGGAACTGGTCAGGACTTCTATGACGATGGGATTGGTGAGCCTTGCTGGAAATGCCAGGGTACTGGTCACATTGCTACTGATGAAGGAAAGGCTATTCTTCAACTGCTTGCTCATCACCAAGGTCATCTTCTTCAATTTGCCTAACGCTTCTTTTTGAGGGCTATTATTAAGCTATCAACAAGATACCCAACGAGTTAAGCCAACGCCTCGTCACAACCCTCTTTCTCTTTTACTCCCCGTTGTTCCAATATGTGGTTGGCAACATCAATGAGAGATCCATTGATTTCAATGAGTCCCTTGTCTCCTAGCCAGATAGCACCCAATTCCTTTGCAATCATCTTTTCCCAATCTCCAACGTGACATTCCGTACCTGCCGTCATGTATACTTTACTAGCTAACTTGGCTAAAGGTTTAAGGCATTCGATGGCGGCAAGCGTATGATCAAGGTTGAGAGCCGCTACGATTTCATTGGAACCATGATGGCGACCTTCTATGCAGTCACCATTGATGATAAGAATGAATGGATCTTTTCCAAAATGAGCTTTTATCTTTTGGTCTTTATCCTGCCAGCATTGCCATAGCCATTGCTGATGGAGATTGTTACCAAGACCAATTTGGTTTCCTGTACTGGTAATGTGACCGTCAGGCCATAAGCCGACAACCGATCCGCAATGAAGATCGCTGACTATTACCGCACCAACGGGTTTTTGTTTAGTCATTGGATTGGTGAGGCAATGGTTGGGGAGGATTATCCGAAACCAAATTGCTCAAAAGGATTGAGGCATCACGCAATGAGACTTCTTCCTCTGCCATCATTTTAGCCAGGATTTGGCAGAGTTTGATGCGTTGATGCAGATGATGTAGATAGCTAATTAAGTCTAGCTGTTCATCACGTAGGTTCTGTGCGTACCAACCTGCACCAGCAGTCCAGAATTGGGTTCCATGTTCCTTGCTACCCTTGATGTATTTCTCCATGCCAGCAGAACCTGCTTTCGACCAAATATCAAAAGCATCTTGTTCTGGAGTCATATCATTTTGTTCTTGGTTTACGCTTTGGCTTTTTCTTTTGAATGGAGCCGTAAGAAACTCTAGCAGGACGAAGAGTGGAATATGATTTGGCAGATGTTGTGGTTGCTGTTTTATTCATAGGCTGTTTAGAAATCGTTTCCATAACCTTACGGGACGAATACAACCCGCCACGTTGCATATGTGACACGGTGGAGTATTGCAAGCACTTAATTCTTTACCACACTCTGGGCAACAACCATTTGCCATAGCTACAAGACCCGTTAGGATTTTGTAGCAGTTTTTCAAGGAGCAGAAAGAGGTGTGCTTTGAACTGTCAAAGAACCCGTCTTATCTGTGTTGATGATAATGTTGATTGATTGAACTTGGTTCCAAGAAACTCCTGTAGGAAGATCAATCGCAGGACTAAGAACATTAATCAAAAGAGAAACATCAGTAGTTTGCAAAGCCGCTGTATCAATTGCGTTTGTAGGATTTACAGAAATTGCCATAAGTTTTGGGATTAAAAGGTAATGTGCATAACTTGACAAGAGCAATCTGCACCATTTTTGTCTGCTTCATCAATATCTGCAAAAATCACAGAGTTGTTGAACTTATCCATTGTAGTCAACATCCACTCCATACTTTTGCGATAGTTATCATACTCAGGCTGGAACATACCGCTAATGACAATATTCTTGTCAGGGATACGGATCAGATTGGTAGCACCAGTTGCTTCCATTTCCTTGGGGACAACAATGATGTTTGCCAGCTTCTCAAGACGCTTGAATGATTCGGAATCAATACCAGAACGGCAAACCATCAGATTCTCTGGATCAATGACATGGATACAGCAATCAAGATGATACAAATCATCACTAACCATTTTCATTGGGATGATTTCAATACCACCTTTTTTAGAAATCCATTCTTGTGCCTTCCAATCAGAGAATTTTCCATGACCGCCAAAGTAGGTGTTGTCTTTCCAATGCTTGGTTTCAGCTTCTCCTTCCCAGAAATGAGGAGGTTGGAGAACGGTATATCCCATCTTTTCAAAGAATCGGCGACCAGGCTCTTCTTCAATCTGGCGACCATCGGCACTCATCTTGGCGATGAAAATAAAAGGATCAACTGATAGACCAAGGTTGGCGACGAAATGCTGATCCTGTGCTCCTTTGGTAGGAGGCAACTCAATGACTTTAACTCCAAGAGCAGTAATGAGTCTCTTGATTCGGGAGTACTGACGCATGGCCCTTTCAGTATCAACCTTCTGACCCTTCATAAACTTGTTGTTGGCAATTGCCGTGGACAAGTATTTAGGAGGACACATGAGGAAGCTAGGCTTACGCTTGTACTGACCACCACCAAATTTAGGAGATTCCGTTTTGATCAAAGAAGAAACAGATGAATCAATTTTACCCTCTAGGACAGAAGGGATCATAGCTCCATTGCGGAACTCTTGCGGGGAGAATCTAGCCATAAGTGTTAAAAGTATGCCTATGTTTTATTAACAGGTCAACACGGGAAGTTCGCAGGAAGTAAACCTGTTCACATATGCTTCCGACACCAGAGGAAGGCTTCAAGACACAGTTCGCCCATACAGGCTAAACTGTGCCATCTACTTCCGCATACCATCGGATAGGATCGTAGCACACCATTACTGGAACCATA